>Ga0172373_10000014_pt1 | contig 281594 bp, 231 predicted proteins | sample Lak10m_2_FD_114546 | JGI IMG/M metagenome (GOLD analysis project Ga0172373, IMG submission 114546) | Freshwater microbial communities from Kabuno Bay, South-Kivu, Congo - kab_092012_10m | ecosystem: Environmental > Aquatic > Freshwater > Lake | place: Democratic Republic of the Congo... | reverse complement strand
CATGATCACGGCAATCATTCCCTTTCCGGGCGATGTGGCATACTTAACGGTTCCTTTGTAAAACTCCACACGAGAACGTATGCTCTCCAAACCTACTCCCTTCTTCACATTGCTGATGTCAAATCCCTTGCCATCATCCTCGTACTCAAACAATACATCACGCTCCACAAAACTGAACTTGATCCGCACATTGTCGGCATCTGCATATTTAAACGTATTGCTGATCAACTCCTGCAATACCCTGTACACCATGATCTTCTGCTCCATGATCATCTCGTTGAATGTATTGCCGGGCTGAATCCTCAAATGAAACTTCGGCCGCTCCAATATTGAATAACTCTCCACCAACTCCACAATGGCATCCTTCAATCCCAAATCTCGGATCGATGGTGGTGCCAATGACCTCGACAAGGTTCTTACCTGCTGCAAAGTTTTGTCAACAGTATTCTCCAGCTCCGCAATCTCCTTCTCACCAAACTGCTGATTGGTTTTTAATAAACCAATATACAGTTGCATATACGCCAACATCTGCCCAACCCCATCATGCAAATCACGGCCAATCTGCGAGCGCTGCTCCTCCTCTACCTGCAGCTTGGTCTCCAACAACTGCTGCTCCCGCGTGATCCGCTCATTCAATAAATCCTGCTGCGATTTTCTGATCTCGGTCACATCCCAATGTATACCAATCGATCCCTTGATGGATCCATCAATATCAAAAGTGGGTGCACCACTGATCACCACCTGCGCCTCAGTTCCATCTTTTCTGGTAAGGGTGACTTCATAGACCGATTCCCTTCCTTGCTTTCGCATTTCTGTTACCTCTTCCATATGCCTGGGTTGCTCATCATCCTTCATAAAAATACTGGACGCAGTTTTCCCTCTCACCTCCTCAAAACGATACCCTACAATCTGTTCCAATGTCTTGTTCATGAAAACAATCTTCTCATCATTGTCAACCTCCATGATACCCATGGTCAGGTTTTCAAACAATGTTCGGTATTTCTGATCACTGGCCTTCAATGCATCATAGGCCCTCTTGCGCTCGGTAATATCCCGGATATATGAGCAGAAGAAATCACCTTTCTCTGATTTTACATGGATGATGGACAACTCCAAGGGCACTTCCACTCCATCTTTCCGCACACCGCCAATCTGAATGACTTTGTTCAATACATTGTGCTGACCTGTTTTCAAATACAACTGCAATCCGTTTTCATGCAGCATGCGGTATTTTTCGGGTATGATGATCTCACTCATTCTTTTTCCCAACACTTCCGAAGCCACCCAACCAAATATTTTCTCCGCCTGTGGATTCCACAATGAAATCCTCCCCTCTAAATCCATACAAATGATGGCATCCAAAGATGAATTCATCACCAACTCAAAACGCTGCTTGTCATCCTCCAACTCAATTTTATACTCATACTCATTTGTCAAATCAAAAGATGCACCTACAAACCCAAGGTATTCTCCATTCTCCAAATGCCGGGGGATAGACACCTGCCTCAAATAACGATACTGCCCCTCTTTGTTTTTTACCTTGAATTCAAAGTCCAACGGCTGATGCTTTTCCAAACGCTTCTCCCACTCCGTAGAGGCAAGATGACGGTAATCGGGATGAATAAATTTTTCGAATTCCTGTGGACTCTCAATGCTCTCCAATCCAATTCCATAAAACTCCTTGGTGGCATTGTTGGAATAAACAACATGATTGTTGCTGTCAGAAACCCAAACCATCACCGGCATGGCATCGGTAATATTTTTGAACCGCGATTCGGTTTCTTTGATCACTTCCTCGTACAACTCCCTGCTGGTTACATTTGAAATTTTCCCAACAATGTATTCGTCTTTCAACAAACCGTCATAACGCTTCCTGATTTCTTCCTCCAACCAAAATTTTTCATGGGTAACGGGATGCTCAATCTGGTATTTTAAATTCGCAGTACCGGATTTCTCCAAAAACATCATCTGCCTTTCAAAATATCCCTGCATGGATGGAACAACCAATGACTTCCGTTTAAAAACAGGCTCCCTCTCTTTCATGGGATCAAAACCAAAAAACTGCTGCCAGTTGGAAGTAAAATAATTTTTTGATTTTTTTTCGTTGTAAGCAATATAGTAAATGGTCTCGCCCTGTTCGAGAAAATTATTAACCCTGTTATTGGTTTCTTTTAACTGCTCATAGAGTGTTTCATATTCATCTTCTACAACATGCGAAGTATGTTCGAGAAATTTGATTTGCTTCTCATACTCCTCCAGCTGCAAACCGAGTTTTTCCAATACGAGTTTCATCTCAGCCGATAAGTTGTCAGCTCGTTTCTCTTTGTCCTGCAATAATTTACTGATCAGCGGATGAAACACGTATATCCTCCTTTAAAGCCGTGACAACGACTGTTTGATTATGCAAATCACATGTTTTTTCCGGTTTTTCCCAAGAAGAAAATTCACCATAGGTATAAAACCCGGCAACAACTGTTTCTTTCCTGATTGATTTGTTAAGCGCCTCAATCTCCTCACCCCTCCGCTGACCGAGTATGATCTTTCTTCCAACACAGTTCATCACCAGCATCAAATCCGGATCATCGATGTGGCCAGTAGCCTTCTTGCTGGCATCCTCTGCTTTTTGAATCAGCTGATCCAGATTGGAACGCATGAACCGAATGGTTACCCCCTCGGGCATGTTGCCGGCAAATACCATAGAGCCATCTGCTTCGTTGATGGATAAAATCGTTCTTACCAGGGGCTCATCGTTGTCATTCAAAATGGCAACGGGAAAGAGCAAGGCAGAACTGGGCAGCTCAGCTGCATACTCACCCAAATATTTTTTATACAACTCCAATGCATTGGTGCCATCGATGTCATACAATACATTTTTATTGGAGCGGGTTACTTTGCGCTCGGGACCAAAATAGTTGAACCCTCTTTCAACATCTATGCTTACTCTCAAGGCATCTCCATAAAATCCAATCAATGCAACATGTCCGTTTTTGATATCATCATCCACCCCCACCAGTGTACTGGAGAATAAATTTCCATCACCGGCCATGCCGCCACTCATCGGCAGGGTTTCACCAAACTGTGACTTGATACCGTTCAACAAATCAGATCCATTCACATCATGTCCGTCAGATATGATCATCACATAAGACAGGTCCTGCTTTGACAAACGCTTGGCTAGCGAAACACCCAACTCAAACGAATCTTTCGCGTCGGTAATATTTTGATAAACAACCTTGAAAGCTGTATGTTCCATTTTGAGTGCAATCACCAAAACAGCATTTTCAATGGATTCGCTGCCGGTAATTTCTCCTGCCGTAGAGGAGGAAACAATTTTTGCGTGACTGAAATGATCACGCAGCTTTGTATAAATGGACTTATCGGCCAATAAAGATTTCTCTGCAAATACAAGCAGCAGCTGATAGTCTGAACCCGGAAGCTTCAATGCATCGAATCCATTCCATTGACCGTCTCTGTAAATAACCTGATCTGTTATCATGATGTGCTGTTTTAAATGAGGTATCACATCTGATATTGGAGTTCATTAAGATAATGAAAATTCAGGATATAAAAAAAGGCCACGATTGGATCGTGGCCTTTCATATGTTTCAGTTGAACTGATTAGTTGTTGAAAATATAACGGATACCAAACTGGATCTGGTATACATCACCCAAGTCCTTCGACTTCAGGAATGCATCTTTCAACAGGATGGTTGATCCATCAGGAGCAAGCTGTGTTGCCAACTGGAAGATCGGTTGTCCATTCGCAGTACGTCCAGTGTATGCAAGCGGCTGTGTAGTCGTAGCTACATTGCCCACACCCCATTTGTTGTTGATCAGGTTGCTCGCATTGATGATATCTAATCTCAAACGGATGGTATTCATCTTGCCAGACTTACCAGTTGTTACAAAGAAATCCTGCTCTGCACTAAAATCAAAACGAGTCAGCCATGGAAACTCTCCGCCGTTGCGTTCAGCATACTTACCTCTGATGGTGCTGAGGTAAGGATGGTTTTGAATATATGTTTCAAAAGCAGCTGCCTGTTGATCAGCAGTAAATGTTTTACCTGCTACAGTTCTTGTAGAGAACAGTGTTGTCATGTTGGAGGTTGGAACAAAGATCAAATCATTGAATTGACCATCGCCGTTCATATCTGTGCTGGTGGTATAAGATACCTTGAATCCGCTGGCAGATACTGTACCGAGTGACAAAGTGGTTCCACCTCCGAATTTCTTACCATAGTTGAGTTTATAGCTTACAAACCCTACGAAACGGTGACGCAAATCATTGTTAGAATATCCAGCTCTGAGATAGTTCTGAGCATAGATGGTTGGTGTATTCGCATTCACGGTGCTGCCTACAGAAGAAAGATCATATGCTCTTCCATAAGTATAACCCAACATTCCACCCCAATTTCTGGTGATTGGTTTTTCCAACTTCGAAGTGAATGTGAATGAATGTCCAACGTTGTTGTTGGTCAACACCAGCGCCTGTCTGATATCGGGATTATGAAAACGTGCATTGGTTGCAGCAGATCCAGATAATCCCAATGCAGGGAATACATCTCTTCTGTCGCCGCCTGCCCTGAAGGTACCAGATGGACCCTTCAAGTTTGCATCGATATAATGGAGTGCATGAAGATTTTTATTGTAGATCAATTCCAATGTTCCGATGACACCGCCGAACAATTTCTGATCAACCGCAATGTTGGTCTTCCAGTTCATAGGGAATCTGAGATCTTGCTCGCCATAGTTCAAATTATATCCACGCAGGGCACTTACGTTTGTAGATGTTGGAGTATATCTGGTTGGACTCAATGTGAATGGATAAGCAGAAGCAGTAGCACCTGTTACATTGATCAAGCCGATGTTCACACCATTGTTACCCAACTGGTTGCTGAGCAATACATATGGCATTCTTGAAAGGAAGAGTCCTGTTCCACCACGCACCTGCGTTTTCTTGTTTCCATTCACATCCCAGTTGAAACCGAAACGTGGAGAAACATACAATCTTGAACCTGGCATGGTGCCCATGTCAATTTTCAATGGATCTCCTGCAGGCTTAAAGAATGTCAAACTGTTTACATACTGATTGGTGTAATCAGATGCAGTATTTGGAATGGCCAGGTAATCAAAACGGATACCGTAGTTCATACGGAAATTCTTGCTTGCCCTGTACTCATCCTGGATATATGCACTGAGGATATTGTTCTTGAAAGTCTGCCAAGGCTTTTGTCCTTCAGGCAACAACGTATAACGATAGTTGAAACGGTTGATGGCAACAGGTGAAGTCACCAGGTTGTTGTTGGCCAAATACGCTTCAGCAGCAGTCTTGAAATCAGCAATGCTGTTGAAAACCCATACACCGTTGGATGCATAGAAGAACAGGTTGTTTGACTTGAATGCCTCAAATGCAGCACCGATGGTGATGTTGTGCTTGCCCTTGATCAACGTGGTGTTGTTGGTGATATTGAAAGTCTGATAGTTCAACTTGTTATCTGGAGTGAATGGATCGAAACCAATCGTAGTATATGTTTGGTTGTCTCTCAATATATCAACTGTTGGGAACATCGCAGTTCTGTACTTTCTGTCTTCGATCTGCTTGTTGAAAGTAACGAGGAATTGATTGGATACATTCTTTTTCAAATTTGAATTCAATTCCGCTACGATAGAACGTGTATTGTCCTGAATGATATAACCGGTGTTTTGTCCGGAGATGGCATTCGCACGGTTTTGTCTGTTTCCGTTACCTGCAGTATTACCAGAGTTGGAGTTGCTGATGATCGCATCACTCTGAGAATCGTGGTGAGAATAACGAACTGTCAATTTATGCTTGTCGCTGATGTTGTAATCAAAACGTGCAAGCAATTTATTGGATGATGAAATATTGTTGTAGTTGTCGATCGCTCCCATGTCCCAATTGAACTTGTTCAACATGAAAGATTTCAGATCGAGCAAATCAGCTTCGGTTGTTCTGGATACGTTTCCGATCGCACCTGTTTTGTTGGCTACCCATTCCAATGCAGGTTTTTCATCTTTCACGAATTCACCGTTGATGAAGAAGAACAATTTGTTTTTGATGATCGGTCCACCAATTCTGAAACCATTGGTTGCAGTGCTGAACGGAACTTTTGGAACGTTGTCAACTGCACTGTTTGCTTTGGTACCTGCCAAATCCCTGTTGCTCCAGAAACGGAAAGCAGAACCAGTGATTTCGTTTGTACCGGAACGTGTTACGGCATTCAGGTTCGCACCTACGAAACCTGATTGCTTGATATCATATGGAGTGATGTTCACCTGAACTTCTTCCAAGGCATCCAGAGAAATCGCAGTAGAACCTGTACGTCCACCTGCCTGTGCCTGGCTACCCAAACCAAATCCGTTGTTGAATACAGAACCGTCAATGGTGAAGTTATTGAAACGTGAATCCTGTGCAGCGAATGAACGACCGTTTCCATACGCATTGTATTTCACGATATCATTGACTGTACGTCCGATGGTCGGCGTTGCATTGATCACCTGTCTTCCCAAAGTGATGGAAGCACCATTTGCTTTGGAGTTGATGATGGGATTCTGCACACCTTTGATAACTACGCTCTGCAATTGCACTGCATCGCTTTTCATTACCACCTCTACGTTTGCAGCATTACCAAGAGAAGCATACACATCCTGCTCTTCGTATTTTTTGTATCCTGCAAATGTTACGGTTACCAAATAAGGTCCGCCTACACGCACGTTCAGGATGGTATACAATCCGTCTCTTCCGGTTACGGTAGAATACCTTGTACCAGATGACTGGTGCACGGCAACTACAGTTGCACCTTCGAGACCTTTGTTGTCCTCACCCCTTACACTACCTGTGATGCTTGAACTTGTTACCTGTCCATAGGTAAGCGTAACGACCACTGTAAAAAATGCCAACAGTGATAAAATTTTAGCTCTCATATTATTGTAATTTGATTTTCGGTGCAAAATTAACATTTCATAACGAGAGGTTGTTGAGTTTTTCATGAACTTATTATGAACAGTTGGGATATTTTCTCGGGTTCTAAGTTGTAAGTTGTTGGTTATAGGTTGAATACAATTGATTAAATCACTAACTTAACAAAACAACTTCCAACATAAAACCAACAACTTAAAACTTATAACTACTTGATAATGAACACATTCGACGCTATTGTAGTAGGCTCGGGCATCTCCGGAGGATGGGCAGCGAAGGAGCTGACCGAAAAAGGACTCCATACATTATTATTAGAGAGAGGCCGAAATGTAGAACATATTAAAGATTATACTAATACAGAAAAAGACCCCTGGGAACTGCCCCACCGTGGACAAAATGCCAATTCTGACAGGGAAAATTCCCCCATACAAAGCAAATGCTACGCCTACAACGAGGTTTCAGGCAAGTTTTTCGTGAACGATCTCGAAAATCCATATAACCAGGTCAAGCCGTTTGACTGGATCCGCGGCTACCACGTGGGAGGAAGATCCATCATGTGGGGTCGCCAATGCTATCGATGGAGTGATCTCGACTTCGAAGCCAATGCAAAAGATGGATACGGAACAGATTGGCCAATCCGTTACAAAGACATCGCCCCATGGTACAGCTATGTCGAAAAATTTGTGGGCATCAGCGGATCAAAAGAAAATCTTTCCCAATTGCCCGACGGAGAATTTCTTCCACCGATGCAACTCAACTGCGTGGAGCAAATGGTCGCCGAGAATTTAAAAAACAAAATGAACAGAGCTGTCATCATCGGCAGATCTGCCAACCATACTTCCAAAGTTGGAAACCGCGGACCCTGTCAGTTCAGAAACAAATGTCACGAGGGTTGTCCCTTCAGCGGATACTTCAGCTCCAACTCTGCAACGATTCCAGCTGCTGCTGCAACAGGTTTTCTTAGGCTTCGTCCCAACTCCATTGTGATGGAAGTGATCTATGACAAAGATTCCAAACGCGCAAAAGGTGTACGCATACTCGACAGCGAAACAATGAAGACGGAAGAATACTTTGCAAAAATTATTTTTCTAAACGCCTCCACACTGGGTACCACACATATATTATTGAACTCCATCTCCGATGCATTCCCAAATGGATTGGGAAATTCATCAGAACAAGTGGGACACAATTTAATGGATCACCATTATGGCGTGGGAGCCTATGGTGATTTCGATGGATTCCAAGATAAGTACACCTATGGAAGGAGACCGAATGGGATTTATGTGCCACGCTTTAGAAACCTTGATGGTGGCTCATCCGCAGGGTATCTCCGTGGATTCGGATACCAAGGCGGCGCTTCCAGAAACAGACAATGGTCAGATCAAATCGGCGTTGCACTGAAAGAATCTGTCACCGAACCGGGCAACTGGTCGATGGGATGGGGCTCATGGGGCGAACACCTTCCGTATTATGAAAACAAAGCAACACTGAACAAGGACAAAAAAGACAAATACGGACTCCCTACATTGGACATCGACTGCGAGTTCAAAGAAAATGAACTCAAAATGCGCAAAGACATGATGAACAGCGGCGCAGAAATGCTCGAAGCTGCTGGCATCAAAAATGTAAAGACCTACGACAACATGCCCGCACCGGGATTCTGCATCCATGAAATGGGAACAGCAAGAATGGGCAACGATCCGAAAACTTCGGTCCTCAACAAATGGAACCAAATGCACGATGTGAAAAATGTTTTCATCACCGACGGATCCTGCATGTCATCATCCGCATGCCAAAATCCATCCATCACCTACATGGCACTCACCGCCCGCGCAGTGGATTATGCAGTGGGGGAGATGAGAAAGACAAATATCTAAACTTCAGTTGACGGTTAACAGTTGACAGTTGTTAGTTAACCGTCAACCGACAACTGTCAACCGATATCAACAACAACTCCCTGAAATCCTCTCCATCATATCAACTTTCCTTCCTCAGCTGTTTAGGCATTGTGATCGGTAGCATCATCGGCAGCGGCATCTTCATGGTGCCTTCACTGATGATCAAAACACTGCCTTCACCAATGCTGCTCTTTGCAGTATGGATCGTTTCTGCAGTTGTTTCAATTATCGGGGGATTGGTTGTAGTGGGCATGGGGACTGCCTTTCCGCAGGCACGCGATCTGCTGGATTACTACAACATGATCTTCCCCAAATGGGTGGGATATCTTTTTAACATCGGTTCCAATTGGGTGATCAATCCATTTGGAACGGTAGTCGTTGGATTTGTATTCGCAGAATACCTAGGTTATTTTTTCCCGCTCGATGCAATGGATATAAAAATCACAACCATCGCATTGCTGTTGATGCTCACCATCATCAACACCTTCAACATGGAAATAGCCGACCGGTTTCAAATTCTCTTTACAGGAACAAAAGTCGTTTCGATTATACTGCTGATTGTATTTCTGCTGATTCCGGGCAAAGGAAACATCGCACATTTCTCCATGAGTGAAATCAGCAACTGGAACACCATCAAAATCATGGGTGCATTCTTCGCTGCATCAACAGGTGCATTGAATGCATTCGACGGATGGTACCTGGTGAGTCACCTTACTCCCGAAGTGAGAGGCGGTGTAAAAACAGTGGGGAAGGCGATTGTAGCTGGACTCCTGATCTGCATGGCACTTTATTTGCTGACAACCTTCGCTTATCAATATGTACTCTCACCAAATGAAATTGCAGGCTCCAACATGGTAGCAGTTACCGCACTTGAAAAAGTAATGGGTGGATGGGCACCTGCATTGGTTACAATCCTGATCCTGATTTCAACATCGAGCAGCGTCAACGCATTTTTGATTTCATCATCACGACTCATGCAAAGCACGGCAGAACAAAAAATGTTGCCCGCTTTTCTGTCCATCAAAAACAAAAAACAGATTCCCGTTGCAGCATTCTGGATCATCTTCTGCTTTCAAACCATCCTGGTTATTACCGGCACCTATGAACTGCTGCTTGATTTTACCCTCTTTGTGGTATGGCTGTTCGTCACCATTCTAACAGGAGGATTCTTATATCACTTCATCCGCCAAAAGCTTGTCCTGCCCGGATTTAAAAGGATCCCCATGATCGCTGCATGCATTGTATTGCTGGGATTCGGAGTATTATATTTATTGAACTTTTTCATAACTTTCTAACAGTTACCAGTTAACGGTTAACAGTTAACCGTCAACTGTTAACTGTCAACAAAACTCAACGCTATGAAAAGAACAGTAAATTTTCTCCTCGCAACTGTTGTGCTGCTTCCTGTAGCTGCATACTTTCTTGGCACTCCACCAAACGAAAACCAAATCAATATCCTGATCGAATGCGCATACATTGTTTTGGCGGTGATTGCATACACGTTCATTGTTGGTCAGCTGACGGGCAACAATTCACAGGTGGATAAACTATGGAGCATCGTGCCGATCATATACACCTGGTACATGACCTACAAAGGTGGATGGAACGATAGAATGGTGCTGATGTCAGCACTGACTACCATCTGGGGCGTTCGACTAACCTAAAACTTCGCAAGAAGAGGAGCATACAAGTGGAAATTCTGGGAAGGCGAAGAAGATTACAGATGGGAAATCCTCCGCAAAAGACCCGGATTCAAAAATCCCATTGTTTGGATGCTCTTCAACCTGTTCTTCATCTGCTTCTATCAAAATACACTGATTTTCCTGTTTACCCTTCCCGTGCTTACATCCCTTGCACCTGCCGCAACTGAATTGAACGGCATCGACTACCTGCTTGCCGGATTGATGGTGCTGCTTGTCTATATTGAATTCAAAGCAGATCAGCAACAGTATGATTTTCAAACCGAAAAATACAGGAGAATCAATGCTGGAGAGGATTTGGGACCATATGCAGCTGGATTTGTATCAACCGGATTATGGGCGAAAGTCCGCCACCCCAATTATGCAGCGGAACAATCTATTTGGATTGTTTTCTACCTCCTCGGAGCCCATGCAACAGGTGAATGGATCAATTGGAGCATTGCAGGTGCTGTATTGCTGTTGATCCTTTTCAAAGGAAGCTCCGATTTCTCAGAAGAAATCTCTGCAAACAAATATCCCCTCTACAAAGAATACCAAAAGAAGGTGGGACGATTCATTCCCAAATGGTAATGTCAAATAATTATGAAGTAAATATTTCATAATTATAAATATGTATATAATTTTATGAATGCCCATTCGTTCTGCAAATGCATATGCTGCACAACAGCTTGTGCCCACTATCAATGTATCTACACGTTCAAGGCGAATCCCTCTTCCCTTGTCTCTTGTCCCTCCTCCCTCTAATATTCCATTCGACAAAATCGACATCTACGTCCTTGCCCCACACCTGGAAACAGAAGACAACAACATCAACTACTATTACGACTTCACGCAAAGCATTGCAGAATACACAAAAATTTTTGATGAACTGAAAGCAACATGGAAATGGCAACCGGTGACGATGAAAAATTTTTCATCCATCATAGATTCCATCATCCAAAAAAAATCAAAACGCATTCCAGTATTCCTGAATCTCTGCGATGGTGACGAAGTGAACGGAACACCAGGAATTTCTGTTTTGAAAAAATTGGAAGCATCCAACCAGATCTATACTGGTGCTGAAGCATATTTTTATGACATCACCACGTCGAAAGTGCCGATGAAGAAGGCCTTTGATAAATTCAAGGTCCCCACTGCAAAATGGAAGATGATTCAATCTGCCAAAGATCCTGTTGATGATATGTTTGAAACAGTGGGCAGAACAGTTATTCTCAAACCTGCAGTTTCCGGTGGCAGCATGGGAGTAGGCGTGAAGAATGTAGTGAGCAACAAGACTGCCATGAAAAAGCAGTTGAAAAAAATGTTTGAAGGATACCGCGGATGGGATCTTTCAATTGATGGCATCATCGCGGAAGAATTCATCAAAGGAAGAGAATTCACCACCATGATCACCGGCTCGAGTAAATATCCAACAACATGTAAAGTATATGAACCGGTAGAAAGAGTGTTCCATTCCTCCTTGCCGGAAAAAGAAAAATTTCTTTCATTCGATCGCCTCTGGGAAATCTATGAAGATGAAACTCCTATGCCTTCGAATGAAAGTTTTTATGAATACACCCAAGTAGAAAAATCACTTGCAGATCAAATCAAAAAAATAAGTTTCGACGCCTACAAATCAGTCAAGGGTACAGGATATACAAGAGTAGACATCAGAATGGATGACCTTACCGGCAAATTGTATGTGCTGGAAGTCAATGCCCAATGCGGTTTGAGCGAGGACGAAGATTATACATCCATCGGTGCGATTTTAAAAGCAAACAATACAAGTTTCAAATCAATGATACTTGAGGTGTTGCAGGATGCATTCACCAGAAAAAAAATAAAATGGGATTGAAGGTTTGTGTGTTGCAGCCCGATTATTCAACCTCTTCTGTAGATTATCAATATTATGATCCACCGAGACAATTGTCTCATCTCATGCCGGATGCATATTTCGAATATATATCCCTCAATAAACTTTCTGTTTACAAACAACTGCTGGACTGCTCGAAAAAAAATTTCGACATCTATGTGAATCTATGCGAAGGATACCTTGAGTGGGAAGTGCCTTCGATCGACGTGATCCAAACACTTGACTTGCTCAACCTGCCATATACGGGTCCCACGACAACACTCTACGACCCACCCAAAACCCTGATGAAATACCTCGCCTATTGCGAGGGAGTCACCACCCCGCAATACCATGAAATCAAATCGCTCGATGATGCGAAACAATTAGCATCATCTGCCAGCTATCCACTCTTCATCAAACCTGCAAAAGCAGGTGACAGTCTTGGTATCGATCAAGGTTCACTGGTGAATGATGCTGATGCACTGATCAGCAAAGCATCATCCATCATAGAAACCTATCCGGTGCTGCTGGCAGAAGAATATATCGACGGGAGAGAATTCACTGTATTGGTAGCAGCCAATCCAGATGGAAAAACATGCAGGTCATTCAAACCGGTAGAATATATTTTTCCAAAAGGATTTGCATTCAAAACCTATGCACTCAAAACTTCAGAACTGCACCCCGGTGCAAACATTCCCTGCAACGATGCGAGACTTGAAAAAGAATTGAGAACAGCAGCAGAAAAAATTTTCAGGGGATTCAGCGGCAAAGGATATGCGAGAATGGATTTCAGGGTGGATAAAAACGGCAACATATATTTCCTGGAAGTAAATTTCACCTGCTCTGTTTTCTATGCAGATGGATACGAAGGCTCTGCCGATTATATTCTCAAATTCGACGGCATTGGTCAGGCTGGATTTCTCAAACATATCATCGATGAGGGCATCGCGAGACATCAGCGCAAACAAAAAGCCCATGAAATCAGAGGCAACTCGATAGCAGGATACGGCATCTACGCAAAACGACTGATCAAAAAAGGGGAGACCCTTTACCATGGCGAGGAGCGTCCCACGCGCATTGTTTCAAAAAATCATGTCGACCAGCATTGGGATGAACACAACAAACAATGGTTCCGGCAATATGCCTACCCACTGGGTGGTGATAAGTATGCCATCTGGGATGAAGAACCACATGAATGGTCGCCTCAAAACCACAGCTGCAATGCGAATTGTGCGATGACCGGACTGAACATGGTCGCTTTAAGAGATATTCAACCGAATGAAGAACTCACACTCGACTATGCATATTTTCTCGATGCAACCATGGAACCGTTTGAATGCAACTGCGGGGCGGAAAATTGCAGAGGGATGATAAAGGCAGTTGACAGTTGACGGTTAACAGTTGTAAGTTGTTGGTTGTTTAATACAGTTGTCATTGTTAGCAGAGTTGTCGTTGTTGTCATAGTTTTCATGACCAATTTTATATATTTAAGATTAATTAGTTTTTGTTTCAACCCATAACGAATAACTTACAACTAACAACTTATAACTTACAACCCTGATAACAACGACAACTATGGCAACCCTGACAACAACCAAAATGAAACCCTTCTTCCTCGTTCTATTCACCCTCCTCAACTCAAGCAGCTTTGCTCAAAAAAGTCTCAAAGCAATCAGTTTAAAAGAAACAAAAAGAATCGAAACAATACTGGCTGCGGATGATATGCAGGGTAGAAAAGCATTTACCGCCGGAAATGAAAAAGCAGCTGCTTTCATTGCAGGGGAGTTTGAAAAAATCGGACTCCAAAAGTGGAACAACGCTGAAACCTATCTGCAGACTTTCTCCATGGTGAAAAAAATGAGCGCCAACAAACGCACAATCTTCAGTTTCGATCTTGCGCAGGAAGGAGAACAAGTCAAGCTTTCCAATGTGGTTGGCATCCTCCCGGGGAAATCTAAACCGAATGAATATGTCATCTTCTCCGGACATTTTGATCATATAGGCATCAGCAGCCGCAACATGCAAAACAACGACAGCATCTTCAACGGCGCAAACGACGATGCAGCGGGAACAACAGCGATGATCATGCTGGCGAAATATTTCAAGAAACTCAACAACAACGAAAGAACACTGGTCTTCGCTGCGTTCAACGCAGAAGAAGTAGGTGGATTCGGTGCGACCTATTTTTCAAAACAATTTGATCCTGCACAAGTAATGGCAATGTTCAACATTGAAATGATCGGCACGGAAAGCAAGTGGGGTAAAAATTCAGCCTATATCACAGGTTTCGATAAAACCAATATGGGAGAAATCCTGCAGAAAAATCTCAGCGGGACCTCCTTTGTATTTCATCCCGATCCATATCCTGATCAGCAACTCTTCTACCGCTCAGACAATGCAACCCTTGCGATGCTGGGCGTTCCTGCACATACCATCTCTACATCAAAAATGGACAGTGAACCCAACTACCACAAAGCAAGCGATGAAATCTCCACCCTCGATCTGAAAAACATGAACGAGATCATCAAAGCCATTGCACTGAGTTCAAGAGGGATCGTTGCCGGAACAGAAACACCCAGACGCGTCGATACATCATCCTTGAAAAGAAGGTAAACATGAGAAAATTACTTGTACTTGTTTGTTGCTTTTCACTGCTCTCAGCAGCAGCACAAAAAACATATACAAGCGCAAATGCTCACTCACATAATGATTATGAGCAGGCGAGTCCCTTTTCACTTGCCTATACGCATCGCTTCGGTTCCATCGAAGCAGATATCTGGCTGAAGGAAGGAAAGATTTACGTTGCACACGATGCAAAAGACATCCAACCCTCCAGAACCCTTGCTGCGCTTTACTTTGAACCGATCCAGCAGATCCTGCAAAAACAAAAAAACATCTACCCCGGTCAGCAAAAAATGTTCTTGCTGATCGATATCAAAACAGAAGCGCTCTCCACATTGGATGCACTGATCAAAGAATTGGAGCATTATCCTTCCATCATCCAACAGAAACAAATCATCATTGCCATCAGCGGCAACCGTCCCAAACCGGAACAGTACAAAGACTATCCAGGTTTCATTCAATTCGACGGAAGACCGACAGAAACATATGATAAACAATCACTGAAAAAAGTTGCATTGATCAGCGAAGCATTTTATAAGTTTTCATTGTGGAAAGGAGAGGGATCGATCAAAGAAGAAGAAAAGAAAAAAATGCAGGCGGCAGTGGATAAGTCACATCAACTCAAAAAACCTTTTCGCTTTTGGGCAACACCAGATACCAAAGAGGCATGGAAAACATTGATAGATATCGAAGCGGATTTCATCAATACAGACCATATCGAATCGCTTTCACATTTTCTAAACGAACAAATCACCAAGAAATGAAAATATACATCCTCCTTTTTGCTGTATGCTATGCTTCCATTGCTGCAGCACAGGAAAACAAAACAGTTCCTGTGAACAAACAAGCTGTGCTGAACTCTATCGTGAAACAGGAAAAAGAACTGATCAGCCTCAGCGATCAAGTTTGGTCATTCGCAGAAATCGCGATGAAAGAACATCAGTCAGCCAAAGTGCTTTCCGCATATGCTGAACAAAAAGGATTCAAGGTCACACGCAATGTGGCGGATATCCCAACGGCATTCATCGCAGAATACGGATCGGGTAAACCAATCATTGGCATTTTGGGTGAGTTTGATGCGTTACCCGGACTCTCACAGAAAGCCATTCCAAGCAAGGAGGCCTTGAATGCAGGAGCAGCGGGACATGGCTGCGGGCACAATATGTTTGGCGCTGCAAGTCTGGGTGCTGCTGTTGCTGTAAAAGAATTGATTGCATCCGGAAAGCTCAAAGGCACTGTTCGATTTTATGGAACGCCTGCTGAAGAGGACCTGGCAGGAAAAGTATACATGGCGCGTGCAGGTGTATTCAATGATTTGGATGTTTGCCTCGATTGGCATCCTGATTATGAGAACAAGGCAAACATGCAAAGCACCCAGGCGATCGTAAGCTATACAGTGAAGTTCAAAGGCAAGAGTGCGCATGCTGCTGCTGATCCATGGAATGGGAAAAGCGCATTGGATGCTGCAGAGCTCTTCAACATCGGGATGAATTTCATGCGTGAACATGTGAAACCAAGTGTGAGGATACATTATGTATACAAACAGGCAGGCAATGTGCCGAATGTGATTCCGGATGAAGCAAGTGTGTGGATTTGGATCAGGGATTCCAAAAGAAGCGGCGTGGCAGAAGTAGAAGAACGCATGAAAGAGGTTGCAAAGGGAGCTGCACAAATGACAAGGACGGAAGTATCATTCGAAATGGAAAACGGATTGTATGAATTGCTTGTCAATGAAACAGGTGCAAAAACGTTGCACAAGAACATGCAGATCGTGGGACCCGTTACCTATACTGAAGAAGAAAAAAAGTTCGCAGATCAAATCATGAAAGCATACGGTGCAGAATCACTCGGCATTGATGGAAGCATCAAACCGCTGGAAGAAACCAAAGCAGATCCCAGTGGCGGATCAACAGATGTGGGCGACATCAGCTACATCGTTCCGGAAATCACACTGAACGCTGCAACAGCTCCATACAAATCGCCCTGGCATTCATGGGTGGTGGTTGCATGCGGAGGAATGAGCATCGGACACAAAGGCATGCTGTTCGCAGCAAAATCACTCGGCACCACGATGGTTGATCTCTTCGAAAATGAATTGTTGCGAAAAGAAATCCGCGCTGAATTTGAAAAAAGAAAAGGCAACGAAGTATGGAAGGCCATGCTACCTGATGGTCCGCCGCCTGTTCCAAAAATGAATTAACCTGCTACTCCCAGTGGTGAGAAATAGAGCATGATGCAAATGATGATTGCTATCACGATCAACGAAAGCACTACATCTGTTCCATTCCAACTCGCTCTACTGCTGGCCTTATCTGCTGCAACAGTTGTGGAGAAAGTAAGTCCCTTTACCTTCTCTTCAGTTGGTGCAGGCGTCAACATGCTTACAACAACAAACAGGATGATGCTGAAGATGAACAGATATATACAGAAATATAAAAAGTTCATGGTGGCAAATTGATGAACAAGACTTCCTGGTGTAAGTTGATCCTGCATCAATTGCAAAGCGAGTTTAGACATGCCAACGATGAAACCAATCACCATAGAACTGTACGCTCCCTGCGCATTGAGTCTCTTGAAAAATACACCCAACAAAAACACCGCTGAAATCGGAGGCGCCATATATGATTGCACGCTCTGCAAATAATTGTACAAACCATCGCTCACCCTGCCCATGAGTGGAATCCATGCCATGCCCATCAATACAATGATGCCCGTCGCAATCCTTCCCACTTTTACCAATTCTTTTTCGCTTGCATCAGGATGTGATTTTTTATAGATATCGATGGTATACAATGTTGAACAGGCATTGTACACAGAAGCGAGTGAGCTCATCAATGCTGCTAGCAATCCGCCTGCAAGCACTCCCCTCAATCCAACAGGCATGATGGATTTGACCATGACTGGAAATGCGGCATTGGTATCATCCAACTGAATTTTTCCCTGCTCATGCAATGCATAGGCAATCAAACCGGGTATCAGGAAAATAAAAAAAGGCATGAGTTTTAAAAAGGCAGCAAAGATGGTTCCCCGTCTTGCTTCTTTTTCATTTTTGGCAGCAAGGCATCTTTGCACAATGTGTTGATCAGTACACCAGTACCAAACTCCCACAATGGGCGATGCAAATAAAATTCCCAACCAGGGAAATTCAGGATCGTCCAATGGTAAAAACATGTTCAGCTTCTCTTTGGGAATGGCCTGCATCAAACTGTTCCATCCGCCTACTTCATTCAATCCAAAAATCATCAGCACGAGCGAACCCAACAACAATACAATGGCTTGTATGGCTTCTGTATACATCACCGCATGCAATCCACCCAATACAGTATATACACCTGTTACAACAACAAGTATGATTGCTCCGGTCCAGAAATCAACGCCGATGAATTGATTGAAGACCAGTGCGCCGGCAAAGATGGTGACGGAAGCTTTTGCGATGACATAACTGATCAATTGAATGATGGTAAGCAGTCGGCGTGATTGTTGATTGAATCTCTTCTCTAAAAATTCGGGCATGGTATAGACCGAGCTGCGTATATAAAATGGTACAAAAACCCAACCGAGAATCAATACAATATATGAGTGCAATTCATAGTGCCCCAATACAGTGCCTGATTGTGCTGCAGAGCCTGCGAGTCCCACGATATGCTCAGAACCCACATTGGATGCGAGAATAGATGCGCCGATGACAAACCAACCGAGATTTCTGTTGGCGAGAAAATAATCAGAAGTAGTTTCCTTGCTTTTGCGGATGCTCCATATGGAGACAATTCCAATCACGACAAGGTAGGCGATGACGAAGAGCCAATCAATGGGACCAAGAAAATTCATGAGCAGCAATTTGATATCAATATAAACAAATTACTGCAGAACCTATTTGAGGTGCACTCTTTTCTCTCCTGCTGGAACTGCAATAGGCAATATGTTTTGTTTGGGAGGAAGGGGACAAGTTGCGAACGTCGAGAATGCACAAGGTGGATTGATGGACTTGTTGAAATCAATCACAGTTTTTCCGTTGGCATCTGGTTTGGGAATGTATAAAAACCTGCCGGATTCATAAGTATGTGCTGCATTGGTATCATCTGCAAACAAAATAAACAAATCATCTCCTCCTTCATCAACCGCATCGAGCTTGTATTTCTTGCCTTCGATTTCAAAAACAATTTTTCCCGGCGAAGGCATCTGGTATGTTTGTCCGAGTACATTGGTGATGCTGACACTTGCGAACAAACGCTCTTCGAGACTTGCTTCGATCTTCCATTTCAAAGAAGGTTTGTAGCGTTCGATGTGATGAAATGTTTTCAGGTTTGGATGATCCAAGTCGCGAAATCTCACTCCCACCATATTCTCCCGCTTGATGATCGTCCACCGAAACGTCTGATAGGCCAATGATATGCCATGATTTTTTTGGATGTCAAATTGAACAACCTGATCCACTTTTTCCTGCTTATTATAAACTTCATTGCCGGCAGCTGTCTCCCATATGACTTCTTTGTCATTCAAGATAAAACTGCCGAGATGCGGCGAAAACCTCGGATCATTGAATCGAAGCTGTTGATCTGCTGCAGCACCAAACTTGTTTTCGCCCGGTGTCAGCCAAAAGAGTCCCGCTAGATTCACCCATCCGGTCGCAGATCTGAGCGACTCCATCCTTTTTTCATCCCACACTTTGATTTCCTCCCTGAATGCTTTTTCAGTTGATTGTGCCAACAATCCTTTTGAAAGCATCAGCCCTATCATGACATTCAAAAAATATTTCATGTGTTCTATTGAAATACAAATATAAAGGAATCTATTAGTGTACTTAATTAGTAGACTTATAAGATATCATTCAACGTTGCCGAAGGTTGTATATTTGGTTGTGCGGAAGAAACTATCATATTGGCTGATGGCCATGTTCTGTATGGCATCGACTTTTGCCCAAGATTCCATCCCCTGGATCAGTCTGAAAAAGATTGCCAAAGAGGGCTATTACCAAAACCATGGATTCACCAAGGGATCCGTCAGCATTGGATTGATCATTGATGAACAGGTTTCTGCAGAGGAGAAACACTTTCTAAAAATCAACAATGCCAATATCAATTATATATACCTCACCGATTTTGTAAAGGGAGATACACTGTACAAGACAGGTGATCACTTTCCTTTCGCTTCGCGTCCGCTTCACTTCTGGGATTTTGTATTGCATATTCAAAAAACGCCTAAATATTCTGATTCACTGTTGCTGACATTCGACAAATCCGGCGAAAGCCTGATTTATAATTTGAAGCTATATAATCACCGTGAACTGGATGTGGTAAAAAGCTGGGAGCTGATGCTCTATGGAGGCGTATTTGCATTCTCACTGATCTTCACGGTTGCCTTCACCCTCTTGGGCATCATGAAAAAAGAAAAACACAATTATGTTTTCGCCGGATTCATTTTGATCTCCACCTTTTGGTTATACAACAACAATGGAATTTGGTTTCAAACACTCTGGCCAAATGATTTGAGACTGCAGCATATTTCCAGAACCTCGCTTTCGAGTCTCTCGATCGGATTCTTTGTCTATTATTTTATCACCTTTTACAGAAAGTTTATTGGTCCACGTGCACTGATACTGTTCAAAGCCTTCATCGTTTTTTTGATCATCCGGATTTCGATCATCCTGATCACACCACAACTTTATGAAAATGCCACCCTCAAATATATTTTTCAAATCATAGGTACCCCGCTTCTTGCAGCAGGTATTCCTTTCTTCCTGGTGTACCTGATCCGATTCTACAACAAAAAAGAATTTATTTTCCACAACCTGGGATTCACCATCTATTTTCTTTTTCTCACAAAAGAAACATTGAAACTGTTTGGATTGGAAATAGCAGGTTTGGTGTATGCCGATCAATACATTTCCATCTTTTCACAGTTTTTCCTGATTGCCATGTTCTCGTTGGCCAATATCCAGCAATACAGGACCAACAAAAAAAGAAAGTTTGAAATGCAGCTGGAGGAATCACATAACAGAGATGTGGAAATATCTGAAAAAATCATTGAGGCACAGGAATATGAGCGGACGACCATCGGGAAAAACATCCATGATCAGGTAGGCGGACTCCTCTCAGCAATGAAAATCAAAATGGAGACTTTGAAGGTCAAAAAAAATGACCCCTCCCTCAACAATGAAATGAACCAGTTCATTGAAATCATCGATAAATGTTCGGATGAATTGCATGCCATTGTAGATGATCTGGTGCCTCCGGAATTTGAGCACCAGGATTTCTCAGACATTCTTTTCAACCGCATCACGATGATTGAAAACGCGACTTCAATCGAGATCCATTACAATCCGAGTCCCATTAAAATAGAACCCCAAATCGGCATAAAACTCTACAGAATCATTTCAGAACTGATCACCAATTCCATCAAACATGCCCAATGCACTGTCATCAACATCAGCATCCTGAAAGACAGGGGCATGTTGCACATCAACTACAACGACAATGGCATTGGCATCGATTTGCTGCAGGTCAGGAAAAAACATGGTATCAACAATATTTACAGCCGTGTTAAATTTATGAACGGAACGATCGATACAAAGAGCGTGCCCGGTAAAACTTTTTACTATATTCAAATACCTTTGTAATTGAAATGAAATCATTTTCTATTTACATCGTAGACGACCACAACCTTTTCCTCGAAAGTATTGAAGCATTTATCAGTTTGCAATACCAATACCATTGTGTGGGACACGCAACGGATTGTGATACGGCAATGAAAGAAATTGGTGACTTGAAACCGGATATTGTTTTCATTGACTACCATTTGAATGAGACCAATGGTTTCGAGCTGCTCAAGAAAATAAAAGAGGATAACCTGGATTGTATAACAATCATCCTGACGATGAGAAGAGATGCACAAATCAGAAACCGGGCAAAAGAGATGGGTGCACAGGGGTATTTGTTGAAATCAATGGGAGCAGAGGACCTGATCAATGCCTTAAACGAAATTGTCAGTTTACAAACCGGATTCTATGATTCCATTGAAGAAGATCTAAAAGCAAAAGGAGCACAGTACCGAAATTTGCTGACAGGAAGAGAAATGCAGATCGCCAAAATGGTTACCCAGGGTATTTCCAGCGAAAACATTGCGGAGCAATTGGAACTCAGTTTACACACTGTTAACTCTCATAGAAAAAATATCCTTCGAAAACTGCAGGCAAAAAATCCGATTGATCTGATGAATTACTTGCGTGAAATCGGTGAGATCTGATCAGATACCAAACTCACAAAGAAATTTGATGCGCATGATTTTTAACTGGTCCCACTCCAGATCAAGATCAGCAAGTTCTTCTCGTGCAACATCGAGACTGCTGGTTTCACAGCTCTTGAAATAATCAATGATTTCTTCCTGATCATCCTCATCCACCATCTGGTCGATGGCATAATTCAAATTCAGCTTTGTTCCGCTTGCCACAATGGTCTCCATGGCTTCGAGTAGTTGCTCCATTTTCATGTCACGGTTTTTGGCAATGACATCCAATGAAACTTTTTTATCAACCTGTTGTATGATAAATACTTTGTCGCCGCTTTTGTTCACAACAGACCTCATCACAAAATCATCCGGCTTGGTAACATCGTTTTCTTCCACATACTTCGAAATGAGGTCAACAAATTTTTGACCATACCTTATCGCCTTGCCCTTGCTGACTCCGCTTATTTTTTCAAGCTCCTCCAATGAGGTGGGATATTGTGTTGCCATGTCTTCCAGTGAGGACTCAAGGAAGATTACAAAGGGAGGGAGTTTCTTCTCTTTTGCAAATTGTTTGCGAAGATCTTTCAGCATTTCAAACAACTTACTGTCTACAGCAGCAGTTGCAGCAGCACCATCAACGGCATCTTCATCATCCTCATTTGCATCCTCATAGAAATTGCTCATGACCATTTTGAACGAAGCCGGCTTCTTCAAAAATGCAACACCCTTCTTGCCAATTTTTAAAACACCATGCTCGGTAATATCTTTTTCAAGCATCCCCTCTAACAGCATCTGCCGAATGAGGGAGGTCCAGAAATGCTCTGGCTCATCATTGCCTGATGCAAAAACATCCAGCTCATCGTGTCTGTACATTTTGATTTGCGGAATCATTCTTCCAATCAATATATTCACCACATAATCAGATGCAAATCTTTCATCAAGCGCTTTCACTACTTTCAGCAAATTGTGTGCAGCAGTTTTTGCTTCGATTTTTTCTTTGGGATGATTGCAGTTATCGCACCGCTCACAATTTTCAATCGTATAGTCTTCACCAAAATATTTCATCAGCACCTTCCTCCTGCATTGTCCGCTTTCAACAAATGCCACCATTTCATCAATCAGCTGAGATCCTACTTCCCGTTCGCTCAATTGTTTGTCTCGCAGAAAATGTTCCAGTTTTGAAACATCTTTGTGAGAATAATAAAGAATACACTTTCCTTCCATTCCATCCCGGCCTGCTCTTCCGGTTTCCTGATAATAATTTTCAAGACTCTTGGGAATATTATAATGTATAACGAAACGGATGTCTGGTTTATCGATGCCCATCCCAAATGCAATCGTAGCAACGATCACCTGCATATCCTCGTTCAAAAACATATCCTGCCGCTCCGCCCTCAACTTGCTGTCGAGTCCCGCGTGATAAGCCCCCGCACTGATGCCATTCACTTTTAAAATTTCAGCAAGCTCTTCGGTTGTTTTTCTGTTGAGTGTATATATGATGCCGCTCTTCCCTCTGTTCTCATGTATGAACTTGACGATGCTCTTGATGGTTTGGTCCTTTGCCACCTTGGGTCTCACTTCATATTCAAGGTTTGGTCTGTTGAAGGATGAAATAAAAATATCCGGCTTTCTCAATCCCAGGTTGGTCACAATATCCTGTTGCACCTTGGGAGTAGCTGTGGCAGTAAGTGCAATGATGGGTGCCTTCGCATTGATCTGATCCATCATTTCTTTCAGTCTGCGGTATTCGGGTCTGAAATCGTGTCCCCACTCTGAAATACAATGTGCCTCATCCACAGCAAAAAAAGAAACGTTCAGGTCGCTGAAAAAGTCCAGGTTCTCCTGTCTGGTCAGGGTCTCCGGCGCAACATAGAGCATCTTGGTTTTGCCTGACTTCAAATCGTCGTGCACTTCCTTGATCTCTTTTTTATTCAATGTTGAATTCAGAAAATGTGCTACATCGTCTTTGCTGCTGTAGCTTCTAACCAGATCAACCTGGTTTTTCATCAGGGCAATCAAAGGAGAAACAACAATGGCACAGCCTTCACTGATGAGTGCAGGCAATTGGTAACAAAGACTTTTCCCGCCGCCGGTGGGCTTGATCACAAAGGTATCGTTCCCGTTCAGCAGGTTTTCAATGATGGGTTCTTGGTTTCCGCGAAAAGATTCGAATCCAAAATAATCCTGCAAGGGACCGATAAGATCTATGCCTGATTTCTTCGCAGCTTTTTTTTTGGTGGAAGATTTAGCTGGACTCGTTTTGTTTGACTTTACTGGGGACATCTTTCTTCTATAATATACGAAAGGGCAGCGAATTTACCTAAAAGCAATGCTAAAACAACCCTGGGTCAACCTAAAACATTTATAATTATGGTAATTTTGTTCCTTACCAAATCGGCGCTCCCAAGGTATATACCTGAATGAAAACCTCTTCTGTTCTGGAAATCGCTCGGCGCACGTTGGAACTGGAAGCCCAGGCGCTTTCAGAACTCTCTTCTTCTATCAATCCTGCATTTGAAACCATCATTCATGTACTAAATGACATGAAAGGAAGATTGGTTATCAGCGGAATAGGGAAAAGTGCCATCGTGGGACAAAAAATCGTTGCAACACTGAACAGCACGGGAACCCCCTCTATATTCATGCATGCTGCCGATGCGATTCATGGTGACCTGGGCATGATCCAACATGATGATGTAGTCATGATCATTTCCAAAAGCGGTGAGAGTCCGGAGATCAAAATGCTCATCACCCTGATCAAAAACCTTGGAAACACCCTGATCGGCATGGTGGTGAACATGCAATCCGCATTGGCCACCTCCTCACACCATATTATAAATACAACAGTCAGTCAGGAAGCTTGTCCGAACAACCTGGCCCCCACGGCGAGCACCACTGCTCAGATGGCCATGGGCGATGCGATGGCAGTAAGTCTCATGGAGCTAAAGGGATTCACAGCAGACGATTTTGCAAAATTTCATCCCGGCGGTACGCTGGGCAAGAAATTGTACCTGCGTGTGCAGGATCTGAGCAAGCTGAATGAAAAACCCGCAGTTGGTCCGGATAGCAATATCAAAGAAGTAATCGTGGAGATGACGAAAAAAAGATTGGGACTCACTGCTGTTACAGATGAATCATCCAAACTGGTGGGTGTCATCACAGATGGCGATCTGAGAAGAATGCTGGAGAAAGACATCGACATCGAACATAAAAAAGCAAAAGATATCATGAGCAAAGCGCCGAAGTCCATTGCCCCGGATGCCTTGGCGGTGGATGCGCTCGACAGAATGAGAAAAAATAATATTACCCAACTGATTGTAAAAACAGGAGAAGAATACACAGGTGTAATACATTTGCATGATCTGATCAAAGAAGGGCTGGTTTAAATAGCAACCATGAACAACAAACATCACTATGTAGCCATCATGGCGGGAGGAATTGGAAGTCGCTTTTGGCCAATGAGCAGGACTTCATATCCAAAACAATTTCTGGATATCCTCCATACAGGAAGAACGCTGATTCAATCAACATACGATCGTTTCAAAAAATTCATTCCCGAGGAAAATATTTATATCGTCACTTCAGATGAATATGTGCCCATTGTACAGGAGCAGCTTCCAGAGATGAAAATGGCCAATATTGTTGCTGAGCCTTCCAGAAAAAATACTGCCCCCTGTGTCGCGTACATTTCATATAAATTGAAAGAGCTGAATGAGAAAGGAGCTTTGATTTGTGCTCCTGCTGATCACCTGATTTTGGATGAAACCGCATTTGTAAAAGTTTGTTTGGAGGCATTGAGCTTTGTATCTCAACACAAGGCATTGATCACACTGGGAATCAAACCTACGCATCCCAACACCGGCTATGGGTATATTCAGTTCGTACAACAACCCGCAAGCGACAATGTATACAAAGTAAAAACCTTCACCGAAAAACCCAATCTGGATCTGGCCAAAACATTTTTGTCGAGCGGTGAATTTCTTTGGAATGCAGGCATCTTCGTTTGGCAGGTCGGCAGCATTGTAACTGCATTTGAAAAACACCTGCCTGAAATCGCAGAACTCTTTGAAGCGGGAAAATCTTCATTCAATACGGCCGCTGAAAAAGAAGCCATCGAAAAAATTTATCCGCAGTGCTCGAATATATCGATTGACTTCGGCATCATGGAAAAGGCAGAAAATGTTTACATCATCCCCTCCTCATTTGGATGGAGCGATCTGGGTACATGGAATTCTGCGCACGACAACATGGAGAAAGATTATTTGGGCAATGCAGTAGCAGGAAATCAAGTCATGGTGATAGATGCAACCCGCTGCATGATTCATGCTCCAAACAACAAGTTGGTTCTCCTGCAGGGAATGGATGACTATATTGTAGTAGACACTGACGATGTATTGATGATCTGCAAAAAAGAAAAAGAGCAGGAAATCAAACAATACGTGGCGGAAGTAAAAAGAAACAAGGGAGATAAATACCTTTAGTGAATGATTCCCATTCAATCCAAACTCCCGAATACAGGCACATCGATCTTTACAGTGATGAGTGCGTTGGCATCTGAACACAAGGCCATCAACATTGGACAGGGATTTCCTGATTTTGAAATGGACGAGGAGCTGGCGGCATTGGCTGCTCAAAAAATTTTACAGGGTCACAACCAGTATGTTCCCATGGCAGGATACATGCCGCTGAGGGAATCGATTGCAGAAAAAATTTTCAGTCTTTATGGCAACCATGTTTCTCCTGCAGATGAAATCACCATCACACCCGGCGGGAGCTATGCCATCTATACTGCCTTCACCACCATCCTTCAACCAGGCGATGAAGTAATTGTGCTTGAGCCTGCGTATGATTGCTATATCCCCAATATTGTCGCAAACGGTGGTATTCCGGTTCGGGTGCCATTGAAATTCCCTGACTATTCGATTGATTGGGAAAAACTACAAGCAGCCATCAACAAAAAAACAAAAGCCATCATCATCAATAGTCCGCACAACCCCACCGGAACAATTTTATCGGATGATGACATGCTGATGCTGCAGAAAATATTGAGCAATACCGCTATTTTTCTGATCAGCGATGAGGTGTACGAACACCTGGTGTTTGACGGAAAGCAACACAACAGCGTCTTGAAATATCCTGAACTATACAACAGAAGTTTTGTCTGTTTTTCTTTCGGGAAGGTATACAACTGCACTGGCTGGAAACTGGGATACTGCGTTGCACCGAAAGCGTATACAGATGAATTCAGGCGACTCCATCAGTTTGATGCCTTCTGCTGTTTCACTCCCACACAAGTGGCATTGGCTGAACACCTCAACAAGAAAGAAAGATATCTTTCACTGGGACCCTTCATGCAACAAAAACGAGATGTCTTTTTGGAAAAAATGAAATCATCCCGCTTCCAACTGCATCATTCTTCAGGAAGCTATTTCGTATGCGGCACCTATGAAAATATTTCTGACATGTCTTCGATGGAGATGGCTGTTCATCTCACAAAAACCATTGGTGTGGCCACCATTCCGGTTTCTGCGTTTTATCAGGATGGATACGATGACAAAGTATTGAGATTCTGTTTTGCAAAAAAAGAAGAAACCCTCAGCGCAGCAGCAGAGAGACTCTCTGCACTCTGATCATTTGACCCTGTCAATGATTTCCCAATCATTGACAACAGGATGCTGGTGTTCTTTTTTAACAATTATATTGAATTGATCGATGACCTCTTGATGGAAAGATGCAATATTGTTTTTTTCCTGGGGATCAACTGACAGGTCATACAATTCCCATGCTGCCTTAGGGTCCTTGATGAGGTTTTTTCTAACGCCCTTCCAGCGTCCCATTCTGACCGCTGTTTGTCCACCGTTCTCCGGATATTCAAAATACAAATATGGATGTTGTTGTTTTTGGTCCTTCCCCAACAATGTGGGCAGGATAGAAATGCCATCGGTGTTTTGAACCGACTCTCCTGTGATCGCTGAAAAAGTAGCAAGCATATCATATTGCACACTGATCAAATCGGACACCGAGCCTGATTTGATTTTCCCGGGCCACCGGGCAATAAAGGGAACTCGGATGCCGCCTTCATACAAATCCATTTTCTTTCCTCTCAATCCACTCACACTGTTGAAAAAAGCAACATCGACAGGAGCAGAAAAAGTTGCGCCATTGTCTGATGAAAACATCACAATGGTATTTTCATCCAATCCCAATGATTGAATTTTTTGCATGATGATACCCACCTGATCATCGAGATAACTGATCATGCCTGCATACGTTGATAAAGGATACTTGTTGGCAGCATAGCCTTTTTGTCCGAAGTAGGGTCGTTCATCAAACATGCCTCTGTACTTGTTGACATACTCATCGGGCAATTGCAGGGAGAGGTGCGGAATGGTATAGGGCAGGTATAGAAAAAAAGAACTTGACTTGTTTTTGTCGATGAAAGCCAGCGCCTTCTCCGTCATTTTTTGAGGGGCATAATCTTTGCCTTTGTAGTAATTGAAATCGGCATCGGTGGCGGTGGTGGAATCAAGTGGACGATGGACGTAAATGAATGGATTGTTCAGAGAATCCCATCGGTCATTTTCCCATAAATGCGTTGGATAAAAATTATGTGCCTGCTTCTGATCCAAATAACCATAATAATAATCAAAGCCATGATTCAATGGTGTACCGGTTGTTCCGGTAACACCCATTCCCCATTTGCCAATCATGCCCGTTGCATAATTTCTCTCTTTCAGCATTTTTGCTATGGTATAGGCACCCTCATGCAATGGCAATTGTCCGCGTTCTGTTGCATCCTCAAATCCACCCATTTCATAATTACCTCTGATATAGGAATGGCCGGGATTTTTTCCTGTCATCAGCATGCAGCGGGAAGGAGCACAAACGGGTGCGCTGCTGTAATGTTGGGTGAATCGCATTCCCTCTTTCGCCAGGCGGTCAATATGGGGAGTGTTGATCTTGGTTTGGTCATAGGCCCCCAATTCACCATAACCCAAATCATCTGCATAGATATAAATGATGTTGGGATTAGGTTTTTTTTGTGCGGATAAATAAAAAGAGTTGAACAATGACAACGTGAAACCTAGAACCAAAAACCCGCCACGGCGGGCAAGCCTACAACCCATAACCCGCAAGTTTAATGAGAGGCCTTTAAATAACTCCATCCGTCCGTCTGCTTCTTAATCAATTCAGCAACTGCACTTGGTACAACGGTTGCCATGGGAGACACCTGTGAAGGATCAATTTTCAATCTGCGCAAAGAGTTGTTGCACACGGCAAGGGTAACACCTTTTTCTTTGGCAATTTTTATGCGGGATGCAAACTGTGTAGAATCTTTCATCACGGCAAAGACTGCTTGTCCGTGAAACACCACTTCAATATCGAGGTCTGGAATTTCAGTACGCGCATTATTGATCTGGCGAAAAACTGCTCCCTGTACAGTGGTATCTGCACTCGACAAATCCCATACTACCCTGTGCTTGTTAACCTGTGCTGATGATGTGAATGCAGCCAACTGAAGACAAAAAAGAAAAAGAAAATATTTCATGAAAAGAAAAGCTTTAGATGATTAAGGTATCAATAATACTGATAATAATCAAATGCTCTTCTCTGCTATCCAATGAATGGTATTGCGTTCCATTTTGATACGCCCCAATTTTTCCAGTTTTTTCAAAAGCCTGGAAACCACTTCGCGGGATGAGTTGATATCGTGTGCAATTTGCTGATGCGTTAAATTCAATTCATTGCCGAATGCTGCGGCTTGTCTTTTCAAATACCACTCCAATCTTTCGTCCATATTTTTGAAGGCGATTTGATCAACAACAGTCAGCAGTTCCTCGAACCTGGACCTATATGTTTCAATGACGAAATGATACCAGGATGTATAGGACTTCATCAGGTTGTCCATGAACTGAATCGGAATCATGATCACTTCTGTTTCTTCAACCGGAACGGCCATCACAGTGCTGGATTGGCTTCTGGCCATACAGAGCATACTCAATGCACAGGCTTCCCCTTTTTCCAAAAAATACATGAAAAACTCTTCCCCTTGTTCACCTTCTCTGTACAACTTGACTTTCCCGTTTACAATGAGCATGGCATACTTGAAAAACTGTCCGGGCTTCATCAATACTTCACCTGGTTTAAATATTTTGCTTTCACCATTTTCATGAATGAATTCAGCCAGATCAGCAGTGAAAATCGGAAAAACATCCATCAACTGTTTTGCACTCAAAGAAGTCATGCTGTAAAATTATTATATAAAACAAATTACCTGCCCATGTATACCATGAGTATTTGCACATCACTGGGATTGATGCCGGAAATGCGCGATGCTTGTCCGAGTGTTCTCGGCTGAATTTTTTTCAACTTCTCCCTTGCCTCTGTGCTGATCGCCTGCACGCGTGAAAAGTCAAAGCTGGCGGGGATTTCAAGATCCTCCATTTGTCCCATGCGCTCCACCATCTCTTTCTCCTTTTCAATATACACGGCATACTTCATCTGAATTTCTGCCTGTTCAATTTCAATTTCGTGGTAATCAGAAAAATTTTTTCTCAAGCCATCGTGGTGATCAATCATTTCTTTTGCACCAATACCCGGACGCAAAACGAGTTGTGCCAATTTTTGTTTTTGTGAAAGCGGCGTTGATCCAAGATTTTCAAAAAACGAATTGATCTGTTCAGGTTCCACAGAAACTTCATTGAATTTTTTGATGATGGATTCAATGTTTTCTTTTTTCTTCTGCACCATCTGATTTCGCTCCTCGCTTGCGAGTCCCAATTCATATCCAATCGATGTAAGCCTCAAATCAGCATTGTCCTGGCGCAACAAGGTGCGGTACTCTGCCCTTGAAGTAAACATTCTGTAAGGCTCCTCTGTTCCCTTCGTGATCAGATCGTCAATCAAGACCCCGATATAGGCCTCGCTTCTCTTGAGTACCAGTGGCTCCTTGTCTTTCGAATGATTGTGTGCATTGATGCCCGCCATCAGACCCTGACAGGCTGCCTCCTCATAACCTGTGGTACCATTGATTTGTCCGGCAAAAAACAGTCCACGTAAGTGTTTGGTTTCCAATGAGTAATGAAGCTGGTGGGGTGGAAAATAATCGTATTCAATGGCATACCCAGGCCTGAAAACCCTGACATTTTCAAATCCAGGAATCTTTATAAGTGCTTGATACTGAACATCTTCTGGTAAGGAGGTTGAAAATCCGTTCAAATAAATCTCGACGGTATTCCAGCCTTCAGGCTCAACGAATAACTGATGTCTCTCCCTGTCAGCAAAACGGTTGATCTTGTCTTCAATGCTGGGACAATACCTGGGACCCGTTCCTTCAATTCTTCCGGCGAACATGGGACTCCTATCAAAACCCGTCTTCAGCGTATCGTGAACCTGCTCATTCGTATAGGCGATCCAACAACTTCTTTGTTGTTCGGGCTTGATGCGATCAAAATTCAAGTAAGAGAATCCGGTGATTTCATCATCTCCCTTCTGTTCCTCCATTTTAGCGTAATCCAGACTCCTTCCATCAATCCTCGGCGGGGTACCTGTTTTCAGTCGATCGCTCTCGAAACCCAATTCCACCAATTGTTCTGTAATGCCCGTCGCGGCTCGCTCTGCCATTCTTCCACCACCAAAATTCTTCTCACCGATATGAATAATGCCGTTTAAAAAAGTACCGTTTGTAAGCACCACTGCCTTTGCTTCTATCTCATTTCCCATGCCTGTTACAACCCCCTTGACAACCCCATTTTTAACGATCAACCCTTTCACCATGTCCTGGTAAAAATCCAGATTGGGTGTAGCCTCCAACATCTCCCTCCATCTCTGGGAAAAAAGCATGCGGTCGCTTTGGGCCCTGGGACTCCACATTGCGGGTCCCTTTGACCTGTTCAGCATCCTGAATTGGATCATGGTTTGGTCGGTTACAATCCCGGAATATCCCCCCAACGCATCGATTTCCCTCACAATCTGCCCCTTGGCAATACCTCCCATGGCAGGATTGCAGCTCATCTGGGCAATGTTCTGAAGGTTCATGGTCACGAGCAGCACCTTGCTGCCCATGTTGGCTGCAGCGGCAGCAGCTTCTGAGCCTGCATGTCCAGCTCCCACAACAATCACATCATACTTTGGAAACATGGTGCAAAAATACAATAGAGTTTTGGGTTTCGGGTTTTGAGTTTCGGGTTGGGGGTTTGAGTTTCGGGTTGGGGGTTTGAGTTTCGGGTTGGGGGTTTTGAGTTGACAGTTAACTGTTAACAGGAAACGTTCCACGTGAAACATCATGAACAGGAAAAAATCTGTACCAATACCACCCGATTCATGGAACGGTGGGTTTGTATGGATACCCCCATCTGACCAAACCAGGGCGTCAGTAGGTTTTTCCGGTGTCCAGGGACTTCTAGTCCCAAGTCAAGCAACAACATTATAAGAGAAAGCAAGGGTTCATTCTTGCCCGTGTATATATTCTCCGCCGCACACTTGGTGATTCCAGCCAGGCGCATTCTTGTAGAAAAGTTCTTCCCATCCGAACTGTTGTGTCCAATGCCATTTTGTTTCAGTGCGAGATCAGCACAATGGAGTTTGGCGGCATCAGAGGCGGCAAGTGAAAAAGAAAGAAGATTTAATTTGGGAGAAGCATGCAGGTCCTTTTCCAAGCTCTTCGCCTCTTTCCCATTGGCCTCTGGAAACTGCTTGAGGAAAGGAACCACACAGTCGGTATAAAACCTTGAGGGATTCACCCGCATATAATTCACCCAGTAAAAAAACTCTTTTTCTCCCACAGAGAGTCCCGATTTGGACAATTCTTTGTCAACATGGGCTTGCACTGCCTGGTCCCTTGAAATCTTGGGTTCAAATGGAATATCATTCAGGGTAAAATTTCCCTGCGCCATCAATAAAGACGGGATCAGAAATACCAACAGAACAATATGTTTCACGTGGAACATCATCCAAAATACTTGGAAAGCAGCGCATCTTCTGCCTGGCGCATCTTTTTTTGATCCGAAGCTTGTTTGTCCTTGTAGCCCATTAAATGCAGGAGTCCATGAAAAATCACCCGGTGAAGTTCCTGATAGAAGGGATTACCCAAGGTTTTGGCATTCTCTTTAACCCTATCAACACTTATATAGATCTCGGCCTCCAACATGGACTTTTTTTCTGAAAGATCGAAAGTGATGATATCTGTATAATAATCGTGTGAAAGATGTTGCTGATTGATGTTGAGAAGGTAGGCATCAGAACAAAAAACGATGTTCAATTGCCCAATCTGTTTTTTGTAGGAATGGACTGTTTTTTGCAGAAATCCCCTTAGTTTCTCCCTGTTTCGGAGCGAAGGGAGGCTTTTTTGATAAAAAAACTGAATTGTCGACATTCCAATAATAAAAGTACAAGAAATCCCCCGAAGCGAAGTAGCTTTGCATCCCGTCACAATCAACATGCTGAAAAAATTATCAGAATTAAAGGTCGGAGAGAAAGCGGTGATCCAATCATTGGAGGACCAAGAGCTTATTTTGAAATTAATGGAAATGGGATTTTTACAGGGTGAAGAAGTCACGGTAGAACAAATCGCACCGCTCGGTGATCCAATTTCTGTGATGGTTGCAGGATACCAGGTCAGTCTACGTCTAAATGAAGCAGCCTCAATTTTGGTTGAATCTGTATAATAAATTGATTATCAAACTATTATGAAGATTGGACTCTATTTTGGCACCTTCAACCCCATTCACAACGGGCACCTGATCATTGCGAACTATATTCTGCAGTATGCAAAACTCGATCAGGTATGGTTGATTGTCTCTCCACAGAATCCATTCAAACAAAGCCATAGTCTCCTCAACGAATACCACAGATTGTTTTTGGTACAACAGGCATTGGAGGGAGAAACAAAAATCAAAGCAGTTGACATTGAGTTTGGTTTGCCCAAACCATCTTATACCATCAACACACTTGCCTATCTGCAGGAAAAATATCCAGAGCATGAATTCGGAGTCATCATGGGATCCGACAGTTTACAAAATTTAGATCGCTGGAAAAACGCAGAACTGATCATGAAAGATTTTCCACTCTATGTATACGAGCGACAAGGTTATCCAATGAGAGATGATTTGGATGATGCAATGATCATCGACATGAAAGCACCGCTGTTGAATATTTCCTCATCGCTGATCAGAAGAATGTTGAAAGAAGGAAAATCGATCAGGTATTTGGTGCCCGATGTTGTGAACGAAGAAATTCAAAAAGGAAATTATTACAGATAATCACCCAACAGCCCATCCCAAAAGCAAACAGGCAATGGCAACATAGGGTGCCTGTATTTTTGTAAAGGTCAGAGATACAAAAGTTGTAACCATCACTGCGAAAAACAATAAAATATCTGGGAGCGATTGCTTGAGCTCAGGCACAACTGTATCATTGAGCAAGAATACAATACTTGCCAACATGATACCGACAACTGCTGCGTTGATGCCATGCATCAATCGTTCCATGGCTTTGTACCGGTGCAGATTTTCCCACATGGGATAAAAGAAAATACAGAGTAAAAAACTGGGAAGAAAAATACCAATGCTTGCTATGATGCATCCGGCCAACTGCCAGTTCCACCCCTTGTTTTGAAGCGACATGCCGCCTACATATGCGGAGATTGAAAAAGCGGGACCCGGAATGGCACGCACCATACCTGCACCGGTAAGAAAATCTTCTCGGTTGATTTTGATTACATTTTGGTTATTGGATTTGATGCGTTCGGTCTCCGGACGAACAACGTATTGCTCATACATCACAGGAATCAAAACGTCTGCACCACCAAAAACAAAACTTCCAAAACGATACATGTTTTCAAACAGGTTGAATGGAGCGCGGTAGGTCCAATCATTCTTTCTTGCTGTTTCAGAAACAAATCCAGCAGATATAAAAAACAATGAAAACAGCAGCATCGGAAACCATTTAATGGGTCGCTCTTTCCATTTTACGGGATCTTCATTTTTTTCATTAAAGAAAACTCCAACCGCCCCTCCAATGATTAAAATGATGGGAAAGATCCAAGGTGTTTTAAAAAAAACATAAGTAGCAACGGCGCATAAAAAAAGTATGATGCGGGAAGATGGTTGTTTTACCAGTTTCAGTGTTTTGAAAGATGCGAATGCTAAAAATCCCAATGCCATGGGCTGTATAAAACGAAAAATAGGGAGCCCATTCGATGATGTATGATTGACAATAAAAGACAATCCCGACATGATCACAATGGCAGGCAGCATCCAAATCAACAACGTTAGTACAGCCAGTGGAATACCTCCGCGCTTATACCCAATCAACGTAAGTGTTTGGGTGGAAGTGGCGCCGGGCATCAACTGACAAAATGCATTGATATCGAGCAGTTCTTTGCTGGTAACATCTTTGCGCTTCTCAACAAATGTTTTCATCATCATCCCAAAATGCCCTTGGGGACCGCCAAATGCAGAAATGCTGTGAAAGAACACAGCCCGCAGAAATGGTATGTGACGAATCAGCGCCAAGGATTATTTTTTGAGTCCAATTTCTCTCAAACGTTCATCCAAATATTGTCCCGCAGTATAATCCTCATATTGCTTAGGATTGGAAGCACTGATGCAGGAATCCAAACAGGCAAGTGACATCTGACTTTTCGGATGAAGAAAGAACGGCAGTGAATACCTGGATGTATGCCATTTTTCTTTGGGTGGATTAACAACACGATGGGTAGTACTTTTCAAGCGATCATTCGTGAGGCGTTGCAGCATATCACCGACATTCACAACTATCTCACCATCTCCCGCCTGGATGGGCAACCATTCATTTTGCTTGGAAAGGATTTCCAAACCCTCTGCTGAAGCACCTACCAGGAGTGTAATCAGATTGATGTCCTCATGTTGCTCTGCACGAATCGCTGATTTGGGTGCTGATGTAATGGGCGGATAATGAATAGCACGCAGGATGCTGTTTCCCAAATGGATATGTTCAGAAAAATAATCTTTCCCCAAATCCAAATAAGATGCAATGGCGCTCAGCAGCGCAGATCCCGATTGTTCAAAAGCACGATAGGTCGATAAAAACAATTGATTGAAATCAGCAATTTCATCCACCATTACATTCTGGGGATAGGCTTCGGGTGCTGCTTCATTTGCGGGCACTGTTTGTCCGTATTGAAAAAACTCTTTCAAATCTGGTGCATCGCTGCCCTTTGCGTGTTCCTTCCCAAACGAGGTATATCCCCTCTGTCCTGCGAGTCCCGCGATTTCATATTTCTTTTTAACATCAGGAGGAAGTTCAAAAAAGGATTTCACCGCTGCATATACGCGGTCAATCAATTGCTGATCGATCCCGTGGTTTCTGACAGCAACGAATCCCACTTCTTCAAATGCCTTTCCTAGCTGATGGGAAAACTGAACCTTTTGGGCATCTGTGCCGTTTGTATATAAACTGAGGTCTACGACTGGTATGTTCATATAAAAGATTGAATTGTAAAAATAACAAACATAATTTTGATCTCTAATTTCAACAAAATGATTCGTTTCAAGAGTTTATATGCTGTGCTTTGTTTGGTATGGCTCTTTATTTCCTGCTCTCCCAAAATCAGCAGCTATACGGGTGAAAAAGTATTTAAAACTTCTGATGGTGTTCCAGACTATGCCGATCTGAATTTTTGGGCAGCACATCCAAACAAATGGGATCCATCCGATACGATTCCAAAACTTCTAAGAGGAACTCCAAAAGAAAAAGAGGTGGATGTTTTTTATGTGCACCCAACCACCTACACAGGTGAAATGCCAGAAGGCAAGCCCAATGCAGATATTGATGACCCCACGCTCAATTACAAAACGGATTATTCTCCCATGCTTTACCAGGCTTCAGCGTTCAATGAGAGGGCCAGGGTATTTGCGCCAAGATACAGACAGGCACATATCAAAATGTATGGGGAACCGGACAGCATTAAACTGCACAAGGCTTTCAACCTGGCTTATGAAGATGTAAAAAAAGCTTTCCAATATTACCTGGAAAAAGAAAACAAGGGAAGGCCCATCATCATTGCATCCCATAGCCAGGGTACAACGCATAGCTCGAGACTCCTGAAAGAATTTTTTGACGGCAAACCACTGATGAAACAGCTGGTATCTGCCTATATCATTGGCATGAGGGTCAAAAAAGACATCTACAGCCAGATTCCAGTTTGCACAGATCCTGCTCAGACAGGATGCTTTGTGAGCTGGCGAACATACAGATATGATTATATGGGCGATTGGGTGAGCCGCTTGGACACCAGCATCGCAGTTGTAAATCCCATGAGCTGGAAAACAGATGAGAAATGGGCGGACAAATCAATACATAAAGGAGCAGTGCTGTATAATATGAATAAGATCTATATGCATACCCAGGATGCCTTGGTGGAGGGCGATGTGCTCAGGATTACCCATCCGAAATTTCCAGGATCTTTTTTATACAAGAGTAAAAATTATCATGCAGGCGACATCAATCTTTTTTATGTCGATATCCGTGAAAATGTTTCACAGCGCATAGACGCTTTCAAGGCAAATAATAACCAAGGTCATTGATTTTTATGAGCGCCGTCATGCGTGTTGGTTTTCTCAACTGCTAAGTTTGAGAAAACTATACACATGAAACTCATCATTGTACCGACCGACTTTTCCCCGCTGGCAGACAATGCCCTGAAATATGCAATGGACCTCGCCACTGCGATGGAAGGCAGCCTCATGCTGCTGAATGTATACCAGTTGCCGATCAGCTTTTCTGAAGTGCCGATGGTAACCATATCAGTGGATGAACTGAGAAAAATAAGTGAAGAAAAACTCGCTGAAATCAAAGCACAGATCGAAAGAATAACAGAAGGAAAAATAAAAATATATACTGAAAGCAAACTGGGAGATGTTGCTGAAGAGGTAGATGCATTGTGCAAGATTTTGAATCAATTTGCAGTTGTAATGGGGACAAGGGGTGTAACCGGTGCCGGAAGATTTTTCCTGGGAAGCAATTCACTTTCGGTGATTGGAAAAATCAGCACCCCTGTTTTCATTGTTCCACCGGGAGCTACTTTCAAACCGATCAGGAAAGTGGGACTGGCAACGGATTTGAGAAATGTCGTTGATACGGTGTCTGTATCCCCCATCAAATCACTTTGAACATGTTTCATGCAGAGTTGCATGTATTGAATGTTGATTTTGAAAGAAAACATTTTACAAGTTATACGCCGGAAGAAACCCTGAATCTTGATACAATGTTATCCGGACTCAATCCAACTTACGACTTCATTGAAAACAAGGATGTAGATGAGGGCATCAATGAATTTGCAACAAAAAACAATCTTGATCTGATCATCACACTCCCGAAAAAACACAGGTTCATTGAAAGTCTTTTTGAGAAAAGCTTCACGCGGGAATTGATACACCATACAAGTATTCCTTTGATGTGCATCAGAAAAGAAGTGGCTGAAACAGTAGCTTAGAATTCAGCGCTCTTGGGTGTTCGGGGAAATGCGATGACGTCTCTGATATTGGTCATGCCCGTCACGAAAAGCACCATGCGTTCGAATCCGAGTCCGAAGCCTGCATGCGGTACAGTCCCAAACCTGCGTGTATCAATGTACCACCAGAGTTCTTCTTCGGAAACATGCATGTCTTTCATGCGTTGGGTGAGTTTTTCCAGTCGCTCTTCTCTTTGTGAACCTCCAACAATCTCACCAATGCCGGGAGCAAGGATATCCATTGCAGCAACGGTTTTCCCGTCGTCGTTCTGACGCATGTAAAATGCCTTGATGTCTTTTGGATAGTTGGTAACAATCACCGGTTTCTTAAAATGTTTCTCCACCAGATATCGCTCATGTTCACTTTGCATGTCGATTCCCCACTTTACCTCATATTGGAATTTCTTCTTTTTGTACGCAGGAGAATCCAATAAAATATCGATCGCTTCTGTATATGTAATGCGTTCAAAATTGTTTTCAAGAACAAACTTCAGTTTTTCGATCAATCCCATGGGACTCCTCTTTTCTGCAGGAAGTTGCTTTTCTTCTTCAGCGAGACGTTGATCCAAAAATTGCAGATCATCCATGTTGTTGTCCATTGCAAACTGGATGATGTACTTGATGAAAGCCTCTGCTAGATTCATGTTGTCTTCCAAATCATGAAAAGCCATCTCGGGTTCAATCATCCAAAACTCAGCTAAGTGCCTGGTGGTATTGGAATTTTCTGCACGGAAAGTGGGACCAAAAGTATAAATCTCACCAAATGCAGTGGCACCAAGCTCTCCCTCCAATTGTCCGCTCACGGTCAGATGTGTGCTTCTGCCGAAAAAATCTTCTTTGAAATCAATCTCGCCCTTCTCGTTTCGAGGAGGATTGTCAAACGGCAATGTAGTAACGCGGAACATCTCGCCTGCTCCTTCTGCATCGCTTGCAGTGACGATGGGAGTATGCAAATAAAGAAATCCTCTTTCGTGAAAAAATTTATGAATGGCGAAGGCCAATGAGTGTCTTACACGAAAGACCGCTCCAAACGTATTGGTCCTGAATCTTAAATGTGCTATTTCCCTCAGAAACTCAAGACTGTGTTTTTTGGGTTGAAGGGGGTAGGCTGATGCATCTGAGTCGCCCATTACCTCCAGTTCCGTTGCAATCAGTTCCACTGCTTGTCCCTTTCCTTGAGAAGCCACCAACTCTCCTGTGATTTTGAGTGCCGCACTGGTGGTAATACGCTTCAAGAGGTCCTCCTCAAACTTTCCCAGCTCCAACACCACTTGCAGGTTTAAATTGGTGGAACCATCATTCAGGGCAATGAATTGATTGTTCCTGAAGGTTCTCACCCATCCCATCACAACAAGTCCTGTTTGTCCGGGTGGCTGCAGCAGTATTTCCTTTATTTTGATTCTTTTATTGAACATAAGCCCATTTTACGCTTGCAAAGGTACTAAATGGAGGGTCCAGGCTGACCTAAATTTTTTTTGAGATCATAAAAAAACCGTAACATTGCACCTGCAAAGAGGCCTTTTTAGTTACACCAGCCACTTTCTTTCCATCATAATTTACCCTTCGCACATCAATCATCCCATCAGGGCTATTATCAAATAAAACATATGTACGACATTTTACAGCTGAATGACATGCTTGTTCCGGAACTATTGGACATCGCCGAACAACTCAAAATTACCGGAGCCAAAAAACTTGAAAAACAGGAACTGATATATAAGATACTCGACAAACAGGCTGTGCTCAACAGTGCTGTGAAGGGGGTTGAGGCCAAGGACGAAAAAGGTGCCAAGAAAAAGAGAATTGTCAAAACAAGTACGGGCAATACAACCGAGGAAGCCATTGTTGAAAATGACCCCGTAAGCAGTCCCGAGAAAAAACCCATCAAAAGAGGAAGACCATCACTCCAAAAAGAAGAATCCGAAAACGTGGAGGAGGAAACAAAAAACGAATCAACAGAAGCTCCTCAACAAGAAGGACAAACAGGAGAAGACAACAGTGCTTCCAAACAACTCTTTCTCAAGAAGGAGCCCGCATTTACCGTTGAATTCGATGGTGCCATTCAGGGTGAGGGTGTATTGGAGATGATGCCCGATGGATATGGATTTTTAAGAAGCAGTGATTATAATTATCTATCCTCACCGGATGATGTATATGTATCCCCTTCTCAGATTAAATTGTTTGGAATCAAAACAGGCGATACCATCACCGGCAGTGTTCGTCCTCCGAAAGAAGGCGAAAAATATTTTGCGCTGTTGAAAGTGGATACTGTAAACGGAAGACTGCCTGAGGAAGTGCGCGACAGGGTTCCATTTGATTATTTGACCCCTTTGTTCCCCTATGAAAAATTCAATCTCTATACCAAGCCCGATATTTATTCAACCAGAATGATGGATTTGTTTACTCCATTGGGCAAGGGACAAAGAGGATTGATTGTTGCACAACCCAAGGTGGGTAAGACCATGTTGCTGAAAGAAGTAGCCAATGCAATTGCCACCAATCATCCAGAGTGTTATCTCATGGTCGTATTGATTGATGAGCGTCCGGAGGAAGTAACAGATATGGAAAGAAGCGTGAAGGCAGAAGTGCTTGCTTCTACATTTGATGAACCTGCTGAAAAACACGTGAAGGTATCAGCCATGGCTTTGCAAAAAGCAAAACGATTGGTGGAATGCGGACACGATGTTGTGATTTTATTGGATTCCATCACGCGTCTTGCGCGCGCCCACAATACCGTTGCTCCATCATCAGGGAAGGTGCTCTCTGGTGGTGTGGAAGCAAATGCAATGCAAAAGCCTAAACAGTTTTTCGGTGCTGCGAGAAAAATTGAAAACGGTGGTTCACTCACCATCCTTGCCACTGCATTGATTGATACAGGAAGCAAAATGGATGAGGTCATCTTTGAAGAATTCAAGGGTACTGGTAATATGGAATTGGCGCTGGACAGAAGATTGGCGAACAAACGCATCTTCCCTGCAATCGATCTCACTGCTTCTTCAACCAGAAGAGAGGACTTGTTGCTGGATAAAGATGTATTGCAACGCATGTGGATCATCAGAAACCATATTGCAGATATGAACAGCGAAGAAGCAATGTCGCTGTTGATGAAACAAATAAAAGGAACCAAAGACAACTTCGAGTTCCTGACCAGCATGAACAAATGATGATGTGATACGTATGGGCCTGGAAAAAATTTCTGTTGAAACATTTGTTGCCCAAGCAAAGAACCATCCTGTTATAGATGTGCGCAGCGAAGCTGAATTTGAACATGCACATATTCCCGGTGCATGGAACCTTCCTCTTTTCAACAATGAGGAAAGAAAAATCGTCGGAACCATTTACAAGCAAACATCAAGGGAAGAAGCCATCAAAAAAGGATTGGAGTTTTTCGGTCCCAAGATGAAAGAGATGATTGACTTCGTTGAAGAAAATCTACAAAGAACAAATCCACCCAACAAAACATTGCTGGTACACTGCTGGAGAGGCGGCATGCGAAGTGCCGGTGTAGCTTGGCTATTGGATCTCTACGGATACAAAGTGTATACACTTGTTGGTGGATACAAAGCTTACAGAAATTGGGTATTGAAGATGTTGACTGAAAAGCCAGTATTGAAAATACTTGGCGGTTATACCGGTTCGGGTAAGACCATTGTGTTGGATGCGCTGAAAAAAAAGAATGAGACGGTGATAGATCTGGAGGGAATCGCGGGACACAGAGGGTCGGCGTTTGGAAACATCGGACTCCCCAAGCAGCCCACCCAGGAAATGTTTGAAAACAAACTGGCTGCTGAATTACATACTGTGATAATAAGTGGAGAACTAAAACCAATATGGCTGGAGGATGAAAGTCAGCGGATTGGTACAGTAAATATTCCACAGGATTTTTGGCTGCACATGAGAAAAAGTGATATTCATTTTTTGGATATCCCTTTTGAAAAAAGATTGGATTACCTGGTTGACACCTATGGCAAACTTCCAATGGCGGAGTTGAAAGCAGCAACGGAGAGGATTCAGAAAAAACTAGGTGGACTCGAAACGAAAACCGCGATTGCTTTTTTAGAAGAAAACAATATCAGGGGAGCTTTCGACATATTGTTGAAATATTATGACAAGTTATATGGAAAGGGATTGGAAAAAAGAGAAGACCCAAAGCCCTTATTGAAAATCTATCAATCAACCCTTGTGGATGCAGAAGAAAATGCATCACGCTTAATTCAATAAAATGGAAAATATCAAGCTTACGCAATATTCTCACGGTGCAGGGTGTGGATGTAAAATCTCTCCTAAAATATTGGATGAAATTCTGCATTCTAGTTTCAGCATGCCGGACAATGATCGGTTGATTGTTGGAAACCACAGCAAAGATGATGCAGCAGTATATGATTTAAAAAATGGAACAGCGTTGATATCCACTACAGATTTCTTCATGCCCATTGTTGATGATCCCTTCAATTTTGGTAGAATAGCTTCTGCCAATGCCATCAGCGACGTGTATGCCATGGGTGGGAATCCCATTATGGCCATTGCGATACTCGGCTGGCCCATCAACCAGATACCCCCAAGCGTTGCAACAAAAGTTATTGAAGGAAGCAAAAGTATTTGTCTCGAAGCGGGCATTCCTTTGGCGGGTGGTCACAGCATCGATTCTCCTGAACCAATTTTTGGATTGGCAGTAAATGGATTGGTTGATATCAAGCAACTGAAACAAAACAATACTGCCAAGAAGGGTGATCTCCTCTTGCTCACCAAACCTATTGGTGTGGGGGTGTTGACAACAGCAGAGAAAAAAGGCATCCTAAAAGAAGAACATAAAATGTTGGCAGCGCAACAAATGATGCAACTCAACAAGGTTGGATCAAAACTTGCTGCCGTTTCTGGTGTTCACGCAATGACCGATGTAACGGGGTTTGGTTTGTTTGGTCATCTGATTGAAATGGCCGATGGAAGCGGCGTATCAGCCAAGCTTGATTTCAAAAGCGTTCCATTGATCAGCAATGATTTGATGGAATATGTTCAGCAGGGGTCTGTGCCGGGCGGGACCAACAGAAACTGGGACAGTTATGGTCACAGGGTACAAATAGAACAAACGGAAGCGGCTGATATTTACAAAAACATCTTGGCAGATCCGCAAACGAGCGGGGGGCTCTTGATTGCTGCAGGAAAAGAGTCATATGAAGAAGTTGCTTCCATATTAAAAGAAGCGGGACTCGAAAAACACATCACACCAATCGGTGAAATTGTAGAGAAAGATGCACACGCGGTGTACGTTGGATAAATCAGCGCTGCAGATTATCTCTTGATTTTATTCTCTCGTGGGGAACCTCTGTTACAAGCTGAACGCCAGGAATATTTCTCAATCGTTGTTGAAGTTCGTTGAACTCAAACTGATCGTTGTATGGATCCCTGATCAGCCAAATGAAATCTAGGTGTTGCAATTCTGGTAAGAGAAATTCTCCTTCGTGTTTATTGCTGTATAAAAAATGTTCTTTGGATGTAATGGGGTGAATGAACTCATATACAGTAAACGAGTAAGATCTTTTGTTTTTCTCCATTCCGATTTGCAAATCAGCCGAAGTTGCAAACGGGATGTTGAGTGTTTTTTCAACATGCCAGCAGAATTGATAATTTTTCAGGGGACACGCAATTCCAAGGATTTTAGTGTCCTCAAAAAAATCATCTGACATGCGCTCATCGTCAAGCTTTAATTTCATCAGAAAACAATTTCAAAATAAATCTCTTGTTCCTTCCTCAACACTACAGCAGTGGTTTTATCTCCTTTTTTAAATTTTGAAAGCGCTTGCATATAGGCTTCAACAGAAGAAGTTTTGTAATCCCCCAGCTGTTTTACAATATCACCTGCAAGAATACCTGCTTTTTTAGCAGGACGATTATCGGACACCCCATCAACCCTTACGCCGTTCCCACTGTAAGAATAATCTGGCATGATTCCCATAGAAACAGTAAATCTTGCAGAGGTGGTAGTTTGTGTTTCGCGTGTTTTTGTAAATGCAATTTTTTGCGCTGGCTTATCTCCTTCTATCAGTTGCTGAATGAATTGAACCACTTTGGCCATGCCGATGTAGTTGATTTTGTCAGCATCATCGCTCGGCTTGTGGTAGTCTGTATGGAGTCCCGTGAAAAAGAACAACACCGGTATATCTTTTCTGTAAAAAGACGTATGGTCGCTAGGGCCCGTTCCGCTTGAATCATACTTGATCGTAAAAGATTTATTCTTCACAGCATCAATCATGTTTTTCCACGAGGGCGAGGTTCCATACCCACCCAAAGTAATCGTTTGGGTGCTGTCGTTCATCCTTCCCACCATATCCATGTTGATCATATAATTAACAGTGTTGAGAGAGATGGTTGGATTTTCTACAAAATATTTTGATCCATTCAAACCCAATTCCTCTGCTGAAAAAGCTATCAGGAGGTAATTGAATTTCTTTTGCTTTGATTTTTTTAACGCTGATGAGAGCTCTATAAGCGAGGCTGTTCCGCTGGCGTTGTCGTCTGCACCGTTGTGAATGGCCGGTGTGCCACCCTTGATCATAGAATTTCCGTCTTCGCCATATCCAAGATGGTCAAGGTGTGCTCCAATTACAATTGTAAGTGGTGCTCCATTGTCAATCCACCCAACAACATTTCTGGCACTTCTGGTTTTTGGAGAGAGTGAAACAGCAGATGTGATGTGGTATGTGGCCGATGGATCTGCGATGTGTTTAGCCGCAGCTGCTTTTTTAAGATAGATGACAGGAACCGGTGTTTGATCAGCTCTGTCTTTGCTGTTGAATGCGATGATATCTTGTCCGGTTGAATTAAAAAAAAGAATTCCGCTGGCCTGCTTTAAATGTGAATTCTTTATTTTTTCAGTAAGCAGGTTGTTTAGATCGAAGTGTGGATTTTCTTTGTTTTCTTCCAAGGCTTCGGCCAGATCTATGAACCATGGTTGGTTGGATTCTTGGATGGATGGTGATGCATCACCGGAAATTTTTCCATTGGAAGAATTCGATAGTACTTCGAAATCTATTCCATATTGAAGGGCGCTTCCATTGATGGAAAGGTTGGTTGAAGGATCAACCTTTCTGCCATCATTGATGGTGAAAGGCTGAAAATAATCGGCGGTTCCTTTGGGCAGGAGTCCGTTTTTTTTGAATTGTTCAGCAATATAGGCCGCCGCTTTTTCCTCCCCAGGATCGCCCGCCCTTCTTCCTTGTAGCGCATCTGAAGCAAGAAAATAGGTGTGTTTTTCAAGGGCTGAAACAAGTTTTTTAGGCTGTTTTTGTGCATACCCAACCGTGGCTATCATCATCAAAACGAAAAGAATCCTGCGCATCTGTGCTGTTTTTTGCAAAGTTAGTACAATCGCCCTTTTTACCGCTTTCGTAATACCCTACCCTTTATTTGGTGCTACATTTGCCTTTTAACATTTGTGAGCAGAAATCCACATATTATACTCATAGGAAACCCCAACAGTGGGAAAAGCTCTGTGTTCAATCATTTAACCGGATTGAGACAGAAGGTTGGAAACTTCCCTGGGGTAACTGTCGAAAAAAAATCGGGCAGTTTCCGTCTTTCCGGAAGAGAACAGGTTACTGTTACCGACTTACCCGGCACATACAGTCTATACCCGCGAAGAAGCGACGAGTGGGTCTCATACAAAGAGTTGATGTCGCCCGCAAAAGACGAGGAAATAGATCTTGCTGTGGTGGTGGCCGACGCTACTGCGCTGAGAAGAAGTCTCTTGTTTGTGTCTCAGGTAATTGATTTGAAAATTCCGGTGGTTGTGGCACTGACCATGAGTGATATTGCCAAAAAAAGGGGAATTAAAATAAATACGCTGGAGTTGTCGCGCGAAATGCAAGTCCCGGTGGTAAACGTGAACGCAAGAACTGGAAAGGGAATAGAAGATTTAAAAACAACCATCTCTCAATTGTTGGGAAATTCAGTTGTCGCGAAGGATTTTTTTCCAGTAAGGTCGCTTGCTGCAGAAGCAATCGCCGATGCAAAAGAAATTTTACCCGAATCGAGTGATTATACATTGATACATCATCTCATCAACCACGAATCGTTTGATTTATCAGAAACAATACAAGAGAAGATTGAGAACATAGAAAAGAAATACGATTTCAATCATACAAAAATACAGGCAGAAGATATTCAACAGCGATACAAAAGGATCAGACAAATCATTAAGAACACAGTTAGTGAAGACAGCATAGAAGCAAAGAAATTGTTTTCTGAAAAATTGGATGCTTTCTTTTTACACAGAACATGGGGCTCTTTGATCATGGGTGTCGTATTGTTTTTGTTGTTTCAAAGTGTTTTTTGGGTGGCGGAATATCCTATGAATGCCATTGAAGAGGGGATGGGGATGTTAACCAGTTATTTGGGTGGTGTGCTGCCAGCAACATGGTATACAGACTTATTGATCAATGGTGTGTTGGCGGGACTTGGGGGAATTTTGGTATTTGTTCCGCAGATCATGATTCTATTTGGATTGATCACCCTTTTGGAAGATACAGGATACATGGCTAGGATTAGTTTTTTAACGGATCGGGTGATGCGCAGGGTGGGGTTGAATGGTAAAAGTGTAATGCCAATGGTGGGTGGGTTTGCTTGTGCTGTTCCAGCAATCATGAGCGCCAGAAACATTGAGAATAAAAAAGAGAGGTTGTTGACGATCATGGTTACTCCTTTTATGAGTTGCAGTGCAAGGTTGCCCGTTTTTACCATTTTAGCCGCGCTGGTTGTTCCCAATGAAAAAATATGGGGTGTGCTCAGCCTGCAGGGACTTGTTTTAATGGGATTGTATGTGTTTGGAGTGGTGATTGCAATGTTTGTTTCTTATGTGTTGAATATTTTTATCAAGATGAAAGAAAAAAGTTTTTTCATTCTTGAACTTCCTCTTTACAAACAACCCAGGTGGAACAATATTTTTATCACCATGGTGGAAAAAGCAAAGGTTTTTATTTTTGATGCCGGAAAGGTGATCATGGTTATTTCTTTGCTGCTGTGGGGGTTGAGTTCTTTTGGTCCGTCTGAAAAAAGGATGGCTATTCAAAATGAATATGCTAAAAAGATAGAGATGGATTCTTTGCATATAAACGAATATGAAAAGGCCCGTTCAGCTGAATTGTTGGAGTTTTCTTATGCTGGTATATTAGGAAGAGGTATAGAACCTGTTATTGAGCCGCTTGGATATGATTGGAAAATTGGCATTGCGCTGATCACCTCCTTTGCGGCAAGAGAAGTTTTTGTAGGAACAATGGCAACATTATACAGCGTGGGAGAGGCTGAATCAGAAACCGGAGAAACACTTACTGCTAAAATGCGTTCAGCTAAAAGAGCAGATGGTTCAGAGGTGTATACAAGAGCAACGGGTTTTTCCTTGCTGATTTTTTATTTACTTGCCATGCAGTGTATGAGTACCTTGGCTGTGGTAAAAAGAGAAACTGGTTCTTGGAAGTGGCCGCTTATACAATTGTTGTACATGACAGCCTTGGCTTATTTACTGAGTTTTATCACCTACCAGATATTTATCTAAGCTAAAACGTTTAAGTCAATTAATTCTTTTCTAAGTTGTTCAGGCGACTGAAAATGTATGGATATAATTCCAAGAGATTGTGCTGCTTGGATATTTCTTAGGTTATCATCAATAAAAACCGTTTCTGTTGGAATTAAATTAAATCGACTGATGATGATATCATATATTTCTTTGAATGGTTTTCTGGTTTTCTCTTCTCCTGAAACAACTCGTCCATCAAACCAATGTAAAAAATCGAATAATTCAAGCGCTCTTGGAAATGTTTCCGCACTCCAGTTGGTAAGAGCATAAATTCCGTGTTTTTGTTGAGATTTAAGTGTTCTAAATATTTCTACAGTTCCTTTAATGGAACCATTTAACATTTCTTCCCATCTCGCATAATAAGCAAGAATTAATTCTTTGTATTCAGGAAAAGAGGTAATCAATAATTTATTCGCTTCCTCAATAGATCTTCCTCCGTCCTGAGCTTCATTCCAATCTGATGTACAAATATTCTCCAGGAACCATTTTCTTTGGTTTTCATCCTGTATTATTTTTTTATACATGTAATCCGGGTTCCAATCTATCAATACTCCACCGAGATCAAAAATAATTTTGTTGATTTTCATTATAAAAGTCTCCAGCCAATTGCTTTATTAAAAGTTGTTTTAACGGTGTTTAAAGCTGCATTGATGGCTTTTTCGGCAGCAATAATACCAATACCCTCAAAACTAAGCAGAATAGTTTTAAAAGATTCTTTTTGGATCGTTAAATGAATCCTTGCTTGTTCTTCAGTTATTTTTCCATTTATTTTTAAAACAGCAATTTGCTGAAGGTTGTGAACAATGTTTTTAAGTTGAAGTTCAGCTACAGGTGCAACATGTCTCCATTCTTTTTTTAAAACTTCCTTGCTTGCGGATAACATGGATGTTAAAAGTATTTTGATATCTAATTCATTTTTACCCATTATATATTTCTTTTATTTTTCAACGCAACCTGTAATTTAAGCATGGATACGATTGTTTGATCAAAGGCAGATTGAATCAATTCTATTTCTGCTTTAGATGAAAATCCTTTTTTATGAAGTTCTTCCATTGATTGCAACTGTATATCTAGTGCGCTGATTTGTTTTTGAACAATGGTCGATTTATCAATTGCCCTGGTCCTGGTTTCCAGGATATGTAAATCTGATTTTAAATCATCATAAAAATCAATGTGTTTTTCATATTTACTTTCTGGAAGTCCGATGTTTCTTTTCAGTTTAATAAAGAACTTGGTTGATTTTTCATAGATCGCATTTATTTTGTTATTTGACACAGCATCATATTCCTGTATCAACTTAACCTCTGCACACGAAAATAAAAAAAAGAGAAAAACGAAAACCTTTAAAAAACGAATGTTGATAATCATTGTATTAATTATAATTATACTTATTTATTTAAAAGACTTATTACTATTAGGGCTGTGAATTTGTTGAAAAATATTTTCCGGTTTTTTTATTCAATGTTGATTCACATCAATTCACAGTAATCCACAAAAACAAAGATCTGACCAAAAAGAAAAAACAGGCTATTTAAAGGATATTTTCAACAACACAGACGTACTAAATTATATTTTTAAACATAAGCAATCTCATAAGACCCCTGTTCATAAATCATTGAAAATTTGTTCCTAATTAACTAGCCAAGAAAAAGAAATCCAAAAACCCCAAAAACACCCCTGTTTTTTCAACATACCCCCACGCCGGAAATTCTAAAATACCCTGATTATCAACGCATAAAACCAGGTTATCCACAGTTTGTTAATACCTGTTTTTAGCCTATTTTTGCCGACCCTATATAATATTATATATATGTCAATTATTCAAAGTTTAAGAGACCGGGCAGCGGTTTTGCTGTCAGTGATGATCGCCATCAGTCTTATCGGCTTCTTGGTTCAGGATGCTTTTATTGGAAGAAGCGGGAATCTTTTCAGCGGACCCTCAACCTCTGCCGGGTCAATCAATAACAGAGACATTGATTTGGTTGAATTCAACCAAAAGGTGAATACCGCCGAGCAGTCATATCGCTCACAGGGACTACAAACCAACGAGATGATGACTCAATCCATCATTGAAAATGTATGGAACGGATACATCCAGGAGGCGCTTGTCAATGGAGAGGTTGAAAAACTTGGATTGAAAGTCACTCCAAAAGAATTGGGATCTGTGTTGTTTTCCGATGATGCGCCACAGGAGTTCAGACAAATGTTCACAGACAGAAATACAGGAATGTATGATGTCAACACTGCAAAGAATTGGTTCAATGGAGTTAAGAAAAGTACCAAAGAAGAAGACGTGCGCATGGTGGCTGATCAACTTATCAACCCTATTCAAATCAACCTCCTTACCCAGAAATATGTATCTCTTTTCACACAAGGCTCATATATTCCCAAGTGGATGATCGAAAAGATGAATGCAGACAACGCGCTGATTGCTTCTGTGGATTTCGCAGGAGGCCCATACCCGTCTGTTTCCGACAGCACGGTTAAAATTTCTGATCAAGAGATTGCAGATTATGTAAACAATCATAAAGATGAGTTTAAGCAGGAGCACGTAAAAAGCCTGTCTTATGTTTCATTCAGCGCCAACCCCACAAGCGCAGACTCTCAAAAAATTTACAACACACTCAATCAGCTAAAAGCAGAAATGCTTTCTACAAACGACGAAAAAGGGTTTGTTACCAAAAACAATACTACCCTGCCTTTTTATGATGGGTTTGCACTTAAATCAAAACTTCAAATGGGCGCAAAAGACTCTATCATAGCCATGGGCGTGGGTTCTGTTATTGGTCCCTATATTGATGGAGGCAGCTATGTGATTGCCAAAAAGATTGCTTCTAAGACCATGCCCGACTCTGTTCAAGTGAGACATATTTTGGTTGGAACAATCAATCCGCAAACCGGACAAGAAATCAGACCGGATAGCTTGGCCAAAAAAAGAGCAGATAGTATTTTTAATGTTATCAAGTCCGGCGGAAACTTCGGAGCACTCGCAGCACAACTTAGTGAAGACGAAGGAAGCAAACAAAATGGAGGTGAATACAATTTCTCTTCAACAGATGCCTCAACACTTGATAAAGATTTTTCCAACTACATGTTCAATAAACCCAAGGGCTCTTTTGATGTAATCAAAACCTCTTTTGGATACCATGTTATTCAGGTAATGGATCAAAGAAATTTTGAGCCAGCATACAAAGTTGCCTACCTCGCGAAAAATATCGTTGCAAGCGACGAAACAGACAATGCAGCATCTTCTGCAGCAACACAATTTGCAGGAACCAGCAGGGACGCTAAATCATTCGATGAGACAGCACAAAAAATGAAGGTCCTGAAAAATTTTGCCGACAATGTAAGAGAGATGGATTATGGCGCAGGACAACTAAGTTCAAGGGCATTGGTGAAATGGACTTTTGAAAACAAGGTAGGCGCTGTATCAGAACCATTTGATTTAAAAGATCAGTATGTTGTAGCAATCATAACCAACGAAATCAAAGAAGGTGTTCAACCCCCTGCTTTGGCAAGAGTAGTTGTAGAACCCATTTTGAGAAACAAGAAAAAAGCGGAGATCCTTTCCAAAAAGGTTGGATCAGAGAAAATTCTTGAGAAAATCGCACGGACACTCGGTGGAACTTCAGGAAAAATCGATACACTGAAGTTTGCAGATCCTTTTGTTACCAATATTGGTACAGAAATTAAAGTAATCGGTGCAGCGTTTAATAAAAAGAACTTGTCTAATGTATCGGACGCGATTGCGGGACAAAACGGTGTGTTTTATGTAAAAGTGAACAACGTCTCCTCGCTCCCTTCAGCTGCGGTTGATTTGGCTTCCCAGAAAAAGTCAATCGAGTCACAACTGAAGCAGTTTGCCGGATACAGTACAATGGAAGCCCTCAGGAAATCAGCGAAAATAGTTGATAAAAGAAGGGAATCAGGATATTAGACGTTCTGCTAATGAGAAAACAAAACAAGCAGCCATCCGCAAGGGTGGCTGTTTTTATTTTGGGTAATTTTGCAACATGGAAGGACTGGTAAACAAGGTAGCAGAGAGCGGCATTATTACGCTGGACCTGGAGAAATTCTATCCATCACAGGAGTTGATGGAGTTAGATCTAAAAGATTTTCTTTTCATGGAAATGCTCCTGAAAGAGAAGGATTTTAGGGAAAAACTGGAAGCGGCCGACTGGATTCAATACAATAGTAAGATTGTTGCAGTGCATTGTTCAACAGATGCCATCATACCCATGTGGGCATATATGCTCGTCAGCAGCAAATTGAAGGGCGTTGCAAGCGAAGTGTATTTTGGTAATAAATCAACCGCAATTGAAAAAGCAATTGAAAAAAACATTCTTTCCATCAACGAGGAGGAATACAAAGACAAACGTGTGGTGGTAAAAGGGTGTGGCGATATTGAAATACCCTCTTCTGCTTATTTGATGATCTCGCAAAAATTGATTCCTGTTGTGAAGTCGCTCATGTATGGTGAGCCCTGCAGCACCGTGCCTGTTTACAAACAGAAAAAATAATCAACCCTTGTTGTAAAAAGCGATTGCTTTTTTAAGGTCCTCGGGTGTATCAATTCCAACACTTGCTTCATTGGTTTCAACCATTCTTATTGAAACACCGTTCTCCAGATAACGCAACTGTTCGAGCATTTCCATTTTTTCCAACACACCCGTCGGCCAGTCTGTGAACTGGAGAAGCACCTCCTTTCTATATGCATAAACCCCCACATGTCTGTAGAAGGTCTCTTCAGCCCCCTTGTTTCTTTTATATGGAACAACCGATCTGCTGAAATAAAGCGCATCATTGAATTGGTTGCAAACAACTTTTACAATGTTTGAATTTTCGAGTGATTCATTATCGGGAAACTTTTGCATGAGCGATGCAACCTTAACGCCATCTTCTTCAAAACAACGCACAAGATCTTCCAGTGGCTTTTTCTTGATAAAGGGTTCATCACCCTGAATGTTTACAACAATATCTACCTGCATGTTTTTACACGCCTCTGCAATTCTATCGCTTCCGCTTTGGTGTTCATGTTTACTTTTGATGAATTTTCCACCGATCCCTTCTATCTCTGCTGCAATGATATCGCTGTCGGTTGCAACAATCACCTCATCAAACAACTGCATATCTCTTGCGTTGTTGTATACCATACTGATGATGGATTGATCTCCGATTTTTTGCATGAGCTTTCCCGGAAATCTTGTGGCAGCATACCTGGCAGGAATAAAAGCAATCTTTCTCACGGATCAATTATAATTTTTGAAAAGGTCTTTTCATGAGCGGAATAAATGATTCATCTTTTTCATTCGGATAATATCTATCGAGCCCGTATTTGATTTCAGATGGATCAAGCTCCATATATGTACCCAATAAACGATCCCAAACAGAAAACACTGCTCCGTAATTGCTGTCGGTATATGGTTGCTTCCAGTGGTGGTGAACCTTGTGCATATTAGGGGAGATTAATACATAAGAAAGCATTTTATCCATCCATTTTGGAAGTGAAATATTGGCGTGTGTGAATCCGGTGATAAACACCAACAGCGTTTGATACAAGAGCACCGCATACATCGGAGCACCTGAAGCGAAAATTCCCATGTAAAAAAATACCCCTCTCCATACCGACTCAAGGGGATGGTGTCTCAGTCCCGTGGTAACATCAACATTGTTGTCGGCATGATGAATGATGTGGAATCTCCAGAACAGCGCAATTTTATGTTCTACAAAATGACAGAGCCATCCCGCAAAAAAATCAAGCGTCAAACATGTAATCAAAATGGTTGCCAAGGTTCCACCCCCCATCCAGTAAACCAATCCAAATTCATGGGAGGATGTATATCCGGCAATAAAAATGATTCCACCAGCCAGCAGTGTGTGGATCACAAAGTGAATGGCGGTAAAAGCGAGATTCGTACCAGCGTGTCGAAGCTTGGTTTTTTTGTATTGGTTTTGGATCAGCGGTATGAGGTGTTCAATAGCCCATAACAAAACCATGCCTGCTATAAAAAAACCCGCTCTTTCGAGGGGTCTTTTTTCAAGGTCACTGAAATATGTAATGATAGGATTCATATAACTTTAGTTTGACATCAGTGGCATGGCCAACATCAGCAGGTCTTCATTCTCATCCTGTTCAACTGGCTTGATGAGGCCGGCTTTTGTAGGCGTAGACAATTCAACCTTTACTTCATCGCTTTCCGTTCCAGACAACATTTCAATCAGAAAACGAGCATTGAAGGAAATGATGATATCCTCTCCGTTGTATTGGCACCCCATTCTTTCGTTTCCTTCAAAGCTGAAATCAACATCTTGTGCAGTAAGTTGAAGTTCGCTTCCTGAAATATTCAGCGTTACAAGATTGGTGCTCTTGTTACTGAAAATACTGACACGTCTCAAGGCTGATTGAAAATCCTGGCGACCGATGGTCATGCGATAAGGATTTTCTGCGGGGATGACCACTTTGTAGTCGGGGAATCTTGCATCAAGCAGCCGGCAGGATAGCTCAACCGTTCCATGTGTTATAAAAAGATGGTTGCTGTTGTAGGAGATGGAAATTTCATCATCGTTGTCTGGAAGCGAAGTTTTCAAAAGATTCAAGGGCTTCTTTGGAACGATGAAGGAGTCTTGCTTCGGACATTTTACATCTTTCAATTTATATCGAACCAGGCGGTGTGCATCGGTGGCAACAAATGTGAGTCCGGTTTTTTCCAACTCAAAAAACACGCCCGTCATCGCGGGACGAAGATCGTCGTTGCTCACTGCATAAATGGTTTTATTGACAGCAGTCAGCAATGCATGGCTGCTCAATGTAAACGCCGAAGTACCGTCAGCCGGAGGTTCTTTGGGGAAATTATCCGGATTCTCACCCATCACCTTGTATTTTCCGTTGTCGCTCGTGATTTCAATGCCAAAATTTTTATCGATGTCAAAGGTGAGTGGCTGGTTGGGAAGATTCTTCAATGAATCCATCAAAATTTTAGCCGGAATACAAACACGGCCGCTGTCTTTCGCTTCAATATCCAAATGAATCTTCATGACAGTCTCCAAATCTGTTGCAACGACAGTAAGTTTATTTTTCTCAATTTCAAAAAGGAAGTCCTCTAAAATCGGCAACACATTGTTTGATCCAATAACACCATTGATCTGTTGCAGCTGTTTCAGCAGCGCCGAAGAAGAAACAATAAATTTCATAAAATAAATATGATTTGTATGAAGCAAATATAGTTGGACCAACACGAAAAGAAAGCCTGATTTTTCGACATTTTGGGACAAAAACAATGGATTAATGTTGAAAACCGAACCTACAATATGAGCGATCGACTAACTTGCCTGAAATAATGGAAAAGAAGACGTTTAGAAAGACGCTGACTCCAGAACAGGCCTATGTGAAAATCAGGCATTACTGTGCATTTCAGGAGAGAAACCACGGAGAAGTAAAAACCAAGCTTTCGACCATGGGGATTGGGTGGACAACCATCAATGAAATTGTTTCCAAGTTGATTGAAGAGGGATTTTTAAATGAGGAGCGATTTGCCAATGCATTTGTCGGTGGAAAATTCAGGATGAAAGGATGGGGAAAGAAAAAAATTGAAATGGAGTTAAGAAAAAAAGGTGTTTCTGCATACAGCATTCAGAAGGCGTTACGGGATGAAATAGATATGGCAGACTATGAAAAAACCCTGAAGAAGCTGATGGAGAAAAAATGGAGCTCCATCAAGGGTCCCGGAATTACTTCCTATGTTAAACAAGCAAAGGTGCGCCAGTATTTTTTATCAAGGGGATATGAAAACTCCCTGATCACGAAAATCCTCAAAGAGGTCATAGAAAAAGAAAAGGATTAATTTTAAGACATGGATTCACTTCGTTTTACATTGGTACAAAGCCATTTGGTGTGGGAGGATAAGTCTGCCAACCTCAACAATTTTGAAGAAAAAATCAATGGCATTCAGGAGCCTACCAATATTGTGGTTTTACCTGAAATGTTTTCAACCGGATTCAGCATGCAACCAGAAAAGCTTGCAGAACCGATGGATGGAGATACGGTGAATTGGATGAAGGAAATTGCTTCTAAAAAAAATATCATATTAACCGGCAGTCTCATTATAAAAGAGGATGATCAGTATTACAACAGAATGTTGTGGGTATTGCCAAACGGACAAGTTGGACAATACAACAAGCGTCATTGTTTTTCATTGGCCGGTGAAGACCAGCATTATACCCATGGAGAAAAAAGAGCCATTGCCAATGTAGGCGGATGGAGAATCAACTTGCAAATATGTTATGATTTAAGATTTCCTGTTTGGGCCAGACAACAGCTTCAGCAGGATGATGAAGGGGTGTATCCGGAATACGATGTGTTGCTCTATGTAGCCAATTGGCCCTCATCCAGAGCACATGCATGGAAAACACTGTTGAATGCCAGGGCTATTGAAAACCAATCATACGTAATTGGCGTAAACAGAGTCGGTGCCGATGGAAACGGAACAGCTCATGGAGGCGATTCATTGGTGATTGATCCATTGGGAGAGACAATGTACCACGCCTCCTCAGATGAATCTGTGCAAACGGTTGTGTTGGAAAAAACCAAGCTGGATCAGATCAGAGAACGCTTTCCTTTTTGGAGTGATGCCGATGCGTTCTTTATCTCAGAGTGATCTACTTTTTAAATGCATTCCATCCCTGTGCTGTGATGTCGAATGTGTTTCCGCCTTTTGTTTTGATCTTTGCTCCCTGATCAGCTTCAGCAATGTATCCGATCACACTGATTTGTTCGTTGAGAGTGAGTTTCTCATAATCATCCTGCTTGATGGTAAAAAGCAGTTCATAATCTTCTCCTCCGCTGAGTGCACAAGCCGTAGGATCAATTTCAAATTTATAGGCAGCATTTCTCGAATCTTCTGAAATGGGAATTTTTTCTTCGTAGACCACAGCACCTACTCCACTTTTCTCGCAAATATGTAAAATTTCTGAACTCAGTCCATCGCTGATATCCATCATAGAGGTAGGAAGCACCTGTTGTTGTTCCAAAAACTCGACAATGTCTTTTCTTGCTTTTGGTTTAAGCAATCTGCCAATTACGTACGATTCGTTTTCAAGATCTGGTTGAACCTGGGGTGATTCTAAAAATATTTTTTTCTCTCTCTCCAAAAAAAGCAAACCAATATATGCACCACCCAAATCACCTGAAACACAGATCAGATCACCCTTTTGAGCCGTCGATCTTTTTACAACTTTCTCTTCACTGATCTCACCTATCGCGGTTACAGAAATGATGAATCCTTTTTGGGATGCAGAGGTATCGCCGCCCACCAAATCCACTCCATATTCTTCACATGCAATGTATACACCCTCGTAAAATTCTTCCAGCGCTTCCACGCTTACTTTACTGCTGATGCCGATGCTGAGGGTAATTTGTGTTGGAGTTGCATTCATTGCATACACATCACTCAGGTTGACAACAACCGATTTGTACCCAAGGTGTTTCAAGGGTGTGTAAGCCAAATCGAAGTGAACTCCTTCCAACAACAGATCGGTTGTAACAACAGTCTGTTTTCCGAAATGATCAATGACTGCAGCGTCATCTCCTACACCCAAAATGGACGAAGCGTTTTGCAGTTCAATATTTTTTGTGAGGTGATGGATCAATCCGAATTCACCATAATCATTTACTTCCGTTCTGTTTGACATACTATTTTATTGATGCGTATTTGAAATCCATTTCAGCAATTCGCTGTGAATTTTTCCATTGGTAGCAACCAGGTGTGGTTGATAGGGTGAGTAATCATCCCCTTTGAAGTCAGTCACTTTTCCACCCGCTTCTTCCACCATGAGAAATCCAGCTGCACTGTCCCAAGCCTGCAATTTATGTTCATAATATCCGTCGAATCTTCCAGCCGCTACCCAACAAAGATCAATAGCAGCAGAACCCAGACGGCGAACGGGAATGCCTTCTCTGATCAATCTTCCGAAAACTTCCAGTGGACCATTTTCGCTGTTCAAATATGAATAAGGAAAACCGGTAACAAGACAGGCGTGTTTTACTTGTGACTGTTCACTCACTTGAATTTTTTGATCATTCAAAAAAGCACCCTGATTTTTTTCGGCGAAGAAAAATTCATCGAGCATGGGATTGTAAACAGCACCCATGATGATGACACCATCTTTTTCAATGGCAATGCTAACACAGCAAAGTGGAATGCCATTGGCAAAGTTGACCGTCCCATCAATAGGATCGATGATCCATTTATAGGAGGAATCCATTGCCAATGCTCCAATTTCTTCACTGAGAATATAATGATCTGGAAATGCTCCGCGGATGATATCCATGATCAAAGCCTCTGAGGCTTTGTCAACTTCGGTTACAAGATTATTGGGACCCTCTTTGTGTTCGATGAGAAATTTGCTGTTGATTTTTTCTTTGATCAGGGCACCTGAAGCCCTGGCTGCCTTGATAAGCGTGGGTTTTAACATGTTGCGAAAATACAACAGAGTTGTGGGTTATGCGTTTTGAGTTTTGGGTTGATGAATAACTCACACCCCAAAACCCCCAACCCAAAACTTATAGATTCCCCTTCTTCAACTCGCTCACAGCAAAATCTGCTGCGCGTGCGGTCATGGCCATGTAGGTGAGAGAAGGATTTACACAGTTGGCAGAAGTCATGAATGCACCGTCTGTTACAAATACATTCTTTGCATCCCACACCTGGTTGAATTTATTCAGTACAGAATTTTTTGCATCGGTTCCCATTCTTGCTGTTCCCATTTCATGGATGCCGCGTCCGGGTGTACCGTCTCCATCCACACCTTTTACATTTTTCAATCCCGCTGCTTCCAGCATTTCGATACCATCGTTCAACATGTCTTTGCGCATGTTCAACTCATTTTGTTTGAGTTCACAATCGATGGCCAACACGTTCAATCCCCACTTGTCTTTTTTGGTTTTATCCAGTGTTACTTTGTTTTCGTGGTAGGGAAGAATTTCTCCAAATCCACCCATGCCCACCTGCCATGAACCCGGTTCAGACAGCAATTCTTTCAATTCAACACCGATATTGTATTCTGCAATGTTTCTGTTCCAGTTCTCACGGTTACCTTGTCCCTGATAACCGAATCCTCTGATATAATCTCTTTTTTCACCGTTGAGGTTTCTGAAGCGGGGGATGTAAAAACCATTTGGTCGGCGACCGAAATAATATTTGTCCTCGTAGCCTTCTGCTTTACCAGTGATCCGTACTCCCAGGTGATGGTCCATCAGGTTGTGACCAAGTTGTCCGCTTGAACTTCCCAATCCATCAGGAAATACATCAGTAGCAGAGTTCAACAAGATCCATGTGCTGTTTAAAGTAGAGGCGTTAAGGAATACAATTTTTGCTTTGTATTCGTATGTTTTGTTTGTTTCTGCATCAAGCACTTCAACACCCGTTGCACGTTGGGTGTCTTTATCGTACAATACTTTTGTAACAATTGAAAAAGGACGAAGTGTGAGGTTGCCTGTTTTCATGGCAGCAGGCAATGTAGATGACTGTGTGCTGAAATACGCGCCGAACGGGCATCCCAGCGAACACTTGTTTCTGAATTGACAATTTGTTCTTCCGGGAAGCGGCTTGGTGAGGTTTGCTGTTCTTCCAATGATCAAATGTCTTTCCCCTTTGAAATGTTCTTTCAGTCTTGCTGCTACATCTTTCTCCAGGCAGGTCAATTCCATTGGAGGCAAGAAGTTTCCGTCGGGCAATACATCCAACCCTTCCCTTGATCCGCTGATGCCTGCAAATCCTTCTACATAATCATACCAAGGTGCAATTTCTTTATAACGGATAGGCCAATCGGTACCAATGCCGTCTTTTGCATTCGCTTCAAAGTCCATATTGCTCCAACGGTAGCTCTGGCGTCCCCACATGAGTGATCTTCCACCTACATGGTATCCACGGAACCAGTCAAATCTTTTTACTTCTGTATATGGACATTCCCAGTCCTTTACCCAATAATTCAAATTTGTTTCACTCAACGGATAGTCGCGTTTCAACACAGGATATTTTTCAATCATCTCTTGTGTTCTTCCACCGCGGTGCGGGAATTCCCATGGATCTTTGGTTGCATTCACATAGTCTTTCACGTGCTCTATGTTTTCACCTCTTTCGAGCATGATGACCTTGAGACCTTTTTCTGTAAGTTCTTTGGCGGCCCATCCACCGCTGATTCCTGATCCTACTACTATCGCGTCGTAAACATTTGATGCTGGCATAATCGTTTATTATACTTACGAATTTACTGATTTCATAAATTTAAACATCAACTATTATCATCAAGGAAGGGTTTCTAATTCAAAAACTACTCATCAACTTGAGGTGCCAATCTGGCACCTTAAGTTCTACGGTCTTGTCTAACGATTTGGTTAAAGTATATACATTGGCGATTTCAAGGTTATTGTGTGAAGTACATAAAATTTGGCTAAGAAAATAAGTTTAATTAGTTTTCAATGAGCAATATGCTCAGCCATTTACTTATTAACCAAAATCAACAACGATGAGCCAGCCAATCAATGCAAACCGACTTTTTTATGCGAGTTGTTTTGCACTTATTACAACGGCCTTTTCATTCAGTATCAGGGCCGGTATCCTTACCCAACTGGGAACACAGCTGAATCTTGACCCTGTACAATTGGGTTATATCAACCAAATGTGGTTCCTTGGATTTCCACTGTCCATGATCATTGGAGGAATATTTTATCAGCAAATCGGTCCCAAGCTGATCATGCAGGTCGCCCTCGTCGCTCACCTGGTTGGCATTCTGACAACCATTTATGCATCCAGCTACAATGTGCTTCTGATTTCAACGTTGCTGATTGGAATCGGAAACGGATGTACGGAAGCAGCCTGCAATCCAATGATTGCTGATTCTTATTCCGGCAATGAATTCCACAGCAAGCTGAACAAGTTTCACATGTGGTTTCCCGGCGGAATTGTGCTGGGATCGCTGATTTCAAAATTCATGACCGATGCCAACATGAGCTGGCAGGCACAGATTTGGGTGATCCTGATTCCTACTATTATATATGCCATTCTTTTCGAGGGACAGGCATTCCCCAAAGCAAAAGCAGCCGAATCAAATATTCTTGCCAATTTCAAAGCGATTCTCAATCCCCTTTATCTCTTCATGGCTTGCTGCATGGCGCTGACTGCTATTTCCGAGTTTGGTCCACAGCAATGGGTTGGACCCATTCTGGCAAAAGCCGGTGCGAGTCCCATGCTGATCCTTGCGTTGGTAACCGGACTCATGGCCGTAGGCAGATACTTTGCGGGTCCCTTGGTTGAGAAACTCAATACAGTCGGGGTTCTGCTCGGATCAGCCATTTTTGGTGTGATCGGTATTTATATGTTGAGCACCATGAGCGGAAACATGCTCTACGTGGCAGCTGTATTTTATGCCTTGGGCATTTGTTATTTCTGGCCCAACATGCTTGGTTTTGTGGGATCAAGACTTCCTGAAACTGGTGCACTGGGATTGTCTATCATGGGTGGAATTGGCATGTTCTCCTCTTCCATGTTCCAGCCAGTGATTGGCGGATGGATCAAGAACAATAAAGTAGTAGCTGAATCCCAGGGACTGATCGGCGATGCAGCTGATTTGGCAGCCGGACAAATGACACTATCCAACATGTTGTTGTTTCCAGCAATCTTGATTGTTGCGTTTGCAGGATTGTATTTCTTTTCAAAAAAGAAAACAGCATAAAATAAACGCTTTATAAATTTTCAAGAGGGGGCATTTGTCCCCTCTTTTTTTGTACTTTTAAAATCATTTTTTCAACGAATAATTTCAACCACAGTACATGAACAGAAAACTCAGAATGGGAATGGTTGGTGGAGGCAAAGATGCTTTCATTGGTGCCATACACAGACATGCCATTGGCATAGATGGACTCATTGAATTGGTTTGCGGTGCACTCAGCATCAATCCGGACATTGCAAAAGATTCTGGTCAATCACTTTTTCTTGCAGAGGATAGAATCTATCTCACGTTTGAAGAAATGATTAAAAAAGAAAGTCAGTTGCCTGCAGACAAGCGAATGGATTTTGTAACCATCGTAACTCCCAACTTCGCACACTTTGCTCCGGCAATGATGGCGATGGATCATGGATTTCATGTGGTGATTGAAAAGCCCATTGCATTTACATTGGATGAGGCAAAGCAATTGAAAAAGAAACAGGAAGAAACAGGAAAAGTATTATGCTTAACACATACCTATTCAGGATATCCATTGGTGAAGCAGGCAAAGCAAATGGTGAAGAATGGTGCATTTGGAAAAATCAGAAAAGTTTGGGTGGAATATCCGCAGGGATGGTTGAGCAAACTCACAGAGCGTGAAGGCAATGCACAGGCTGCATGGAGAACCGATCCAACAAAAAGCGGAAAGAGCGGATGCATGGGAGATATCGGAACACACTCTGCACACCTGGCTGAATACATCACCGGATTAAAGATCACACATCTCTGTGCTGATTTGAATGTGATGGTGGAAGGAAGAATGTTGGATGATGATGGAAACGTTTTATTGAAATTTGAAAACGGTGCAGCAGGCGTATTGATGGCATCGCAGGTTGCAGCCGGCGAAGAAAACGGAATCAAGATTCGTGTGTATGGAGAGAAGGGTGGATTGGAATGGGCGCAACATGAACCCAACACGATGTTGGTGAAATGGCTGGATCAACCAACACAGATTTACAGAGCAGGTGGTAATTATGGCGACAGACTTTCTTCATTTGCAACGCACAATTCCAGAACACCCGGCGGACACCCAGAAGGTTATCTCGAAGCATTCGCCAACATTTATAGAAATTTTGCATTGACACTCGGTGCAAAAATGGATGGAAAAGAACCCACAGCTGAAATGCTTGATTTTCCTGGTGTAGAAGACGGCATCAGAGGAATGGCATTCATTGACAATGTGGTATTGTCTTCCAAGTCTGATCAAAAATGGACACCTCATACTATTTAAATAGAATCAAAGGGATATGAAAACAATAAAAGGTCCGGGTATATTTCTTGCACAATTCATGGGAGACCAGGCACCCTTCAATGATCTGGCCTCCATTTGCAAATGGGCAGCTTCATTGGGATTTGTAGGTGTGCAAATTCCAAGTTGGGATGCACGTTGCATTGATTTGAAAAAAGCAGCAGAGAGCAAGACCTATGCAGATGAAATCAAAGGGATTGTTGAATCTGCAGGATTGAAGATCACTGAATTGTCAACACACCTGCAAGGACAATTGGTTGCTGTGCATCCGGCATACGATGCACAGTTTGATGGATTTGCACCAGAAAGCGTAAGAGGCAACAGCAAGGCAAGAACGGCTTGGGCGGTTGATCAATTGAAATATGCAGCAAAAGCTTCTGCGAATTTGGGATTGAATGCACATGCAACCTTCAGTGGAGCATTGTTGTGGCATACGGTATATCCATGGCCACAGCGTCCGGCTGGATTGGTTGAAACAGGATTCAAGGAATTGGCAAACCGCTGGTTGCCGATATTGAATGTCTTTGATGAGCATGGCGTTGACCTCTGTTATGAAATTCATCCCGGTGAAGATTTGCACGATGGTATTTCTTATGAAATATTTTTAGAGCATACCAACAACCACAAACGCGCCTGTCTCTTGTACGATCCAAGTCACTTTGTGTTGCAGTGTTTGGATTACCTCACATATATCGATCACTATCATGAACGCATCAAGATGTTTCATGTAAAGGATGCAGAATTCAATCCAACTGGAAAGCAAGGAGTATATGGAGGATACCAAAATTGGATCAACCGTGCCGGAAGATTCCGTTCATTGGGGGATGGCCAGGTTGATTTTGCAGGTATCTTCAGTAAATTGACATCTTATGATTATAATGGATGGGCGGTGATGGAATGGGAATGTGCCATCAAACATCCAGAAGATGGAGCAAAAGAAGGAGCAGTATTTATCAAAGACAATATCATCCGTGTCACTGAAAAAGCATTTGATGACTTTGCAGGCACCGGAAGCGATGAGGCATTCAATAAAAAAATCTTAGGCATTTAAATAAAAAGCAAAAACGAGCACATGAAAAAACTACTATTTACATTGATGATTGCTGCCGGAATCTATGCATGCGGATCCAGCAGCAATGAGACTACAGAACAAAAACCCATTAGCAATGCAACAGAGGAGCCAGCTGCAAAAGAAGAAGCACCTGCCGTTGCAAAAAAAGATGGCAAGGCATTGATCGAAGCTTCTGATTGCAGAACATGCCACAAAGACGATGCAAAGCTGATCGGTCCAGCGTACAAAGATGTTGCCAAAAAATATCCGCTCAATCCCAAAAACATTGAAGTGTTGGCTAATAAAATCATGAAAGGCGGACAAGGCAATTGGGGTGAGATTCCAATGGCAGCGCATCCAAACATCAGCATGGAAGACGCATCTGCCATGGTAGAATATATTTTATCAATGCAATAAAATCATCATCATGAAAAAATTATTATCGATTGTTTGTCTTGTTGCTTTAGTATCGTTTGTAGAAAAGGGAGAAGGGAAAAGGGAGAAGGGAAGAGGGAACAGCTATGAATTGAACGCAAAGAAGGGATGGGTTTCTTTGTTTGATGGAAAAACAAAAAACGGTTGGCATATCTACCGTGGTGAGGGAACCGGAAAATCATGGCAGGTGCAAGATGGCATGCTCGTATTTGTTCCTGATACAACAAAGGGTGCAAAGAACGGCGGCGATCTTACAACCGACCAAGAGTTTGAAAATTATCATTTCAGTGTGGAGTGGAAAATTTCAGAAGGTGGAAACAGCGGAATCATTTTCAATGTAAAAGAAGATTCTGTGAATAAGAAGTCCTACCTCACTGGAATGGAAATGCAGGTGTTGGACAACGAGAAGCACCCCGATGCAAAAATCATCAAGCACCGTGCAGGTGACTTGTATGACTTGATCTCGTCATCAAAAGAAACCGTGAAACCGGTTGGAGAGTGGAACCGCGCTGAAATCATGTACAAGGACAATGAACTCAAACTGTTTCTCAACGGTGTGAATGTGGTTACCACTATTGTCGGCGATGACAATTGGAACAAGATGGTTGCGGGAAGCAAATTCAAGAACATGCCTGGATTTGGAAAGTTCCACAAAGGCAGAATATCCCTGCAGGATCATGGCAACAAAGTTTGGTTCAGAAATGTCAAAATCAAACAACTCTAAGATCTTTTGAATTAATTTTGAAATGGATGTCTTTATGACATCCATTTTTTTTCAATCAAGTTTTATGCATATCAAAATGAAATCATTTTTCTCACTGCTTCTTCTCTGCGTGTTGAGTGCTGGATTTTCACAAACCAAAATCCTGGTCTTTTCCAAAACAGCAGGATTCAGACATTCTTCGATTGTACCGGGAAAACCTGCTATTATCAAATTGGGAAAAGAAAATGGATTTTTGGTAGATACAACAGAAGATGCATCGAAGTTCTCGGATGCAGTTTTGAAAGAATACCAAGCAATTGTTTTTTTAAATACAACAGGCGACGTACTCAACAATGTTCAAGAGGCAGCATTTGAAAGATATATACAATCAGGCGGTGGATTCATGGGCATTCACGCAGCAACTGATTGCGAGTACAATTGGCCCTGGTATGGAAAATTGGTTGGTGCTTATTTCAAGGGACATCCGAAAAATCAAAAAGCGAAATTGAATGTGATTGATAAATCACATGGCAGCACTGCCCATCTTCCGGATGTATGGGAGCGTGTTGACGAGTGGTATAATTTTAAAAAAGCACCAAGCAAAGACGATGTGAAAGTATTGGTGACCATAGATGAATCATCTTATCAGGGAGGTGACAACGGCGAATGGCATCCCATGGTTTGGTACCATGATTATGACGGAGGGAGGGCCTTCTATACCGAGTTTGGTCATACCGATGAATCATTTGCAGATCCCAATTATTTGAAACATATTCTTGGGGGAATAAAATATGCCATTGGAACTGGCGCCAAACCTGATTACAGCAAAGCAAGAACCCAGAATGCACCGGAGGATGATCGTTTTACAAAGAATGTATTGGCAGGTGGCATGTTTGATGAACCTACAGAAATTGCCATCCTTCCCAATTTGGATATCCTTGTTTCACAACGCAAGGGCGAGTTGATGTATTACAATCATCTCACCAAAAAAGCTACACAGGTTGCGAAGCTGAATGTATATCATAAATCAGGTGTGAGAGATGTCAATGCAGAAGAAGGATTCATGGGTATTACGGCTGATCCCGATTATGCGAAGAATCATTTTATATACATGTATTATTCTCCTGTTGACACATCGGTGAACAGGTTGTCGCGTTTTGTTTTCAAGGATGGAAAATTGGATTTAAAATCAGAGAAAGTCATTCTTGATGTTGCATCCACCAGAAAAATATGTTGTCATACAGGCGGATCATTGACATTTGGCAATGATAGAAATCTGTATCTCTCTACGGGTGACAATTCTACTCCATTCAATCAGGCCAATTCAAAATACACATTGGATGGCTATGGACCCATGGATAATCGTGCGGGATTTGAACAATTTGATGCAAGAAGAAGTTCGGGCAATACGAATGACCTAAGAGGAAAAGTGTTGCGCATCAAAGTCGATGAACAAGGAAACTATACAATACCCGAAGGAAATCTTTTTCCTCCTGGCACACCCAAAACACGTCCAGAGATTTATGTAATGGGGACCAGAAACTCTTACCGCATTTCAGTTGATAAAAAAACAAACTATCTGTATTGGGGCGATGTGGGTCCGGATGCACAGGAAGACAGTCCCAATGAAAGAGGCACCCGTGGTTACGATGAGTTCAATCAGGCAAAGAAACCCGGATTTTTCGGATGGCCTTTGTTTGTAGGGAATAATTATCCTTATCGTCAGTTTGATTATGAAACTGGAAAAGCAGGTGATTATTTTGATCCAAAGAAACCTTTGAACCTTTCAAAGAACAATACAGGATTGGTAGAGCTTCCACCAGTGAGTCCCGCGTTCATCTATTATCCCTATGCTGCTTCAACTGAATTTCCTGAAGTAGGTTCCGGTGGAAGAAATGCCATGGCGGGTCCTACTTATCATTCAGCATATTTTCCATCTGCAACCCGTTATCCATCATACTTCGACAACAAGGTATTGTTTTATGAATGGATGAGAGGATTTTTCAAGTGGGTTACATTGGACAAGGACGGCAATTATGAAAAGATGGAATCATTTGTTCCACAAATCAAATTCAACAATACGATCGATGTCGAGCTTGGTCCTGATGGAAGATTGTACGGTGTTGAATATGGAACAGGATGGTTTTCCAAAAACAATGATGCAGCACTGTTCCGCATTGATTACAATGGCGGAAACAGGGCGCCAAAACCAATGATCAAGATTGACAAGAAATCAGGATCCATTCCGTTTACAGTAAAGGCAAGTGCTGAAGGATCCATCGATCCCGACAAAGATGCATTGACCTACGTTTGGCATTTTGGGAATGCTATACAAAAACCTACCACATCACCCAATGCCAGTTTCACTTTCAACCAAGCGGGTGATTATAATATATATGTAGAAGTGAAAGACGGCAAAGGTGCAGTTACCAAAAGTGAAGTCATGAAAGTGTATGCAGGAAATGAGGCACCGCTTGTGACAGTTAAAAATGTAAACAACAACAATTTTTATTTTCCAGGAATTCCTGTTCCCTATGAAGTATTGATCAATGACAAAGAAGACGGGACCAATGAAAAAGGAAGCATTGATAAAAAATCCATTTTTGTAAAAGTTGATTATATCAGTGGAATGGACAGGGCGCAGGTAATGGGACATCAAATCATTACAGCAGCGATGGAGGGGAAGAATCTTGCAGCGACATTGGATTGTAAAGTATGTCACAAGGAAAATGAAAAATCAATCGGACCCTCTTATAAACAAGTTGCACAACGTTATCAAAACGATGCAAAAGCCAAAACATATCTCACCAATAAAATCATCAAAGGCGGTGGAGGTGTTTGGGGTGAGACAGCCATGGCTGCCCATCCTGATTTGAAGACATACGATGCAGAGATGATTGTGGAGTGGATATTGGGCATGAATAAACCTGTTGCGCCTTCATTGCCTGCAAGCGGAACAATTGTTCCAACAGCAAAAGATGTAGGCAATGGGAATTTGATGCAGATCACTGCAACCTATACAGACAAGGGTGGCAAGGGATTGAGACCGCAAAGCGGCGTCGGTAATTTGGTATTGAGGAGTCCCGTGATCAACATGGACGCCAACAATGGAACCGACAAGGTTGCCATTGCAGAATTTGGCGGAAAGAAAATAGCCGTATCAACTGATCAGGTAGGCTTGGTATACTTCAATCAATTGAATTTGGCGAATGTCAAAGCAATTGAACTGAATTACATGATGCAGGCCGTGCCTGATATCGGGTACACCATCAGTTTGCATGTGGATGCAGCGAATGGGAAACAATTGGGACTTGTAAAAGTTGGAAATGATGCAGATTTGAAAAATACAAAAGCTGTCATGTCGCTTCAAGAAGTTCCTGATCGTCCATTCAACCTTGTCATGAAAATTTCAAAAGCAGATCCGAAGGAATCACAGTATTTGGCCATCAGTTCTTTGCAGTTGATTGCAAAGTAAGCATGCCTTTAAAAAAGAAAGCTGCAGTTATTTAGCTGCGGCTTTTTTATTTGTAATGATATTGACAGAAGCAACGATTAGAATTATCAGCAATCCCCCAAATTCTCTGGTCTGTTCAATCCAGGGTTTGCTTGCTTTCATGGATTGGACGATATTCTCAGCATCATGTTCTTTGAACCATGCAATAACACCGTTCGGGTCAATTATTAATCTTATAGCATAAATCAAACTGAATGCTACAATGATCCAATGTGAAAATGCATCATACTTCCCTTTATAGTTTTGAAAACAAACATAAGCTGATACCATGTATATGGGAATCCAGATATAGGGATCAGGATCGTTGTACTGCAAGGCGGCGAAGAGCACAAAGAGGATGGCAGCAATAAGATTGAACGTTTTCATATTTGAAAAATCCTAGAGATGCTTTACAAGATTTGATTGGATATAACCGATGCTTTGTTTGATGCTGTCGAGGGGGTTACCCGGACAAACATCTTGTTCAACAAAGAAGTGTTTCATGCCGGAAAGTTTTGCTTGCTGAAAAATGCTTGCAAAGTCAATCACGCCGTTTCCAACTTCGGTAAAGTTTTTCTTTTCTGTTTTATCCATGTCTTTAACATGCCACAATGCAATCCTTCCTTTGTGTTGGTTGAACAATTGAAGGGGATTTTGACCCGCACGTGTTGCCCAATACAGATCCAATTCAATTTTTACAAGATTGGCATCGGTTTGTTGGGTGAGGATGTTCATTGGAAGTTGACCGTTCACCTGTTCAAATTCAAAATCATGGTTATGGTAGCATAGTTGAATGCCTACTTTTCTGCATGTTTCACCTGCTTTGTTCAGGTCTTCCGCAATTTTTTTATAGTCATCCAATGACTTTCTTTCATTGGGCATGAGGTAAGCAACCACCATATAATCTTGTCCGATTGCTTTTGCATCTTCCACTGCTTTTTCCCATCCATATACAATCGTGCCTGGTACTTGTCTATTGCCGAAGTTTCCATACATGTAGTGACCGCTTGCTGGTTTCAATCCCACATCTCCCAAAAATGTTTTGTATTCGCTGGCAGTCATTCCAAAGAACGTACCGTTGTATCCAAAGTTTTCAACTTCGCTGTATCCGAGTCCCGCTACCTGTTTGATCGTTCCTTTCGCATCTTTCGCGATCAGGTCACGCACTGTATACAGCTGCACACCCACTTTTTTGTTTTTGACATCTGTTGATGCAAAACTGTTTTGCATGATGAGTGAACCTGCAGTTAACCAGGCCATTTGTTGGAGGACTTCTCTTCTTTTTGCCATGTTGATGGGATTTATTTTTTGAATATATCAATGAAAGTAGGGATATCACTTTCTTCGTCGCTGTAAAATATCAATTGTTTGTTCACACCAAATAAAAACATCGAAGGATATTTTTTGGGAAGGAATCTTCCGATGAATTGATTGTATACATCCAGTACTGCCACAGTATTTTTCTTGGCATAGAGCGATGGACCAACACGTTTTAAAAATTCAATGGCAATATCTTTTCTGTCACGCGTGACAATGACAATGTTCAGGTTGTTCATTGCCTGGTGGTTTTTGTTGTATTCTGTGATGGCGCGGAAGCAATGCGGACATTCAGTATCGAAGAAGATAAAGAAGGTTCTTTTTCCAGGTGTGAGATTTTTGGGACTGTATTCAGCGCCGTTGTCCATGCGCACGAATTTGAAATCAGGCATCGTCTTCACCTGGGCCGAGGCCATTCCGCTGATCAGTAAAAAAGCAATTAGGAGTCGTTTCATATACCAAAATGATGATTAATCATGCATTATAGCAATTTTTGTGGAACAATTTCATGCTTAAACACAACAATCATTTTTAATTGCTTTTACATGCAGCGCAACCCAAAAAATGATTGTCATATCCCGGAATCTTTCAAGACCAAATGTTGTGTAAATTCTACACATAAGTTAAAAAAACTTTAATTTTTTCTAACATATTTAAAATGAAGAATTTAAATTGTGCCGAATTACCCTACGAAAACGATTGAAATACCTAGCCAATACACAAGTTTTTCACATAAACACTATCTATTAATTAAAACCAAAATTGCATGAAAAAAGTGCTTGCTTTTTCTCTAAGAGCTATGATGCTTGCGGCTTTCATGGGCTTGCTGGTATCTGCTTCTTATGCACAGAAAAAACTCACTGGTAAAGTTACCGGTGGTGACACTGGAGGTGGACTCTCTGGTGCGACTATCAAGGTAAAAGGTTCAGCGACTGCAGTTACAACTGGAGCCGACGGATCTTATTCAATCACCGTCCCCAACAATTCCACCTTGCAGGTATCCTTCGTAGGATACGATGAGCAGGAGGTAAAAGTTGGTGAATCGAGTATGCTCAACATTGTATTGCAGGCATCACAAAGTGCATTGCAGACAGTAGTTGTGACGGGTTACGGTTCACAGGAGCGCAGGAGCATTACAGGTTCTGTAGCTGTTGTCGACACCAAGGAAATGACCAAGTTTGCTGCATCCAATATTGCGGATCAGCTGCAGGGTAAGGTTCCGGGTGTACAGATGTCAACTTCAGGTGATCCTGGTTCTGCTGCCTTTGTTCGTATCCGTGGTATAGGTACCATCAACAACAACGAGCCTTTGTATGTAATTGATGGAGTTCCAGTTCAGAACGAATCTAACATCAACTTCTTGAATCCAAATGACATCGAATCTATTCAGGTGTTGAAGGATGCAGCCTCTGCATCTATTTATGGATCAAGAGCTGCGAATGGTGTAATTGTGATCACTACCAAAAAAGGAAAGAGCGGTACATCTAAACTTGCTGTTGATCTTTTCTATGGCAACCAATCACCTTCAAAAGTTCCTGAGGTGTTGAACCCATTGGAATTCTTGGAGGTTCAGCAAAAGCTTGCTGCTGGTCAGGGCATTCCTTTTACATCTAATATATATATCAAACAGGGCAGTAATTGGGTACTTCCTGATTTTGCCGTGCGCGGTTTGGGTGGATTCCTTTCAGGAGATCCTGCAGTTGATCCTTCCAAGTATTTCTTGAACTCAGATCCAGTTGGCCGTGGCGTAGGCGATTATTTGATCCTGCAGACCAACAAGGCTGGTACAAACTGGTTCAATGAAGTATTCAAACCAGCAGCCATGAAGAACTACCAGGTTTCTGCTTCAGGTGGTTCTGAAAAAGGAAACTATTTCTTCTCAGGAAACGTCTATGATCACCAGGGTATCATGATCGGCAACGATTATCGTCGCTATCAGGCCCGTGTGAACAGCAATTATAATATTGGTAAAAATATTCGCGTTGGACAAAACTTGAACGTTGCATACCAAACTACACGTGCTTCCTTGGGTAATCCAAACGAAGGCTCTCCATTGATCAACACATATGGTATGCCACAGTTGGTTCCGGTATATGATATCAAAGGAAATTATGCATCTCCTGCAAACTTCAATTCCAACGTAAGCAATCCTGTTGCTCAGCAAATGAGAAGCAGAGAGAACAACTTTGGACATAGTTTCCGTGTAACAGGAAATGCATTTGCTGAAATCGACCTGACTGATTTCTTGACATGGAAATCTTCTTATGGTATCGATTACAACAGCGGACCTGGTCAAGGATATGGAACACGTTCTTATGAGGCGACAGAAGGTAATACCAATCCAAACTCATTGAGCAATTCTTATTTCTTGAACAGAAACTGGGTAACCTTCCACACATTGAGCTTCAAAAAGAATTTCGGAGACCACAGAGTTTCTGCACTTGCTGGTTATGAGGCAAAGCAGAGCTATTATGAAGGTTTCAACGCCGGTGGATCTGAACTTGCTTTCGATAACTTCAACTACAGATTGTTGCAGAATGTAAATCCTGCTACTTACCGTATGGGAAGCTACAGAGGTGAGCACAATGTTGTTTCTCAGTTTGTACAGACTTCATATTCTTATCAAGACAAATACTTGTTCTCTGGAACAGTTCGTCGTGATGGTTCTTCAAGATTCATTGAGAACAAATACGGTATTTTCCCATCTGCGAGTGTGGGTTGGAGACTTTCTAAAGAGAGCTTCATGGACAATGTATCATTCATTTCTGATTTGAAACTGAGAGCATCTTATGGTATTCTCGGTAACAATGAAGTAGGTGGTGATTATCCAGGATTCTCCAACTTCGGTACAGGTGTTGATGTATCTAACTATGATATCAACGGAACAGGTAACAGAACCGTAACTGGTTTTGAGCAAAGTTCAACCGGTAACCCTAAGTTGAAATGGGAAACAAGTGCAGTTACCAACATCGGTTTCGACGCCAACCTTACTGGTGGATGGAATGTCATGTTGGAATGGTACAAGCGTGATACACGTGATATGATCTACAACGTAGAACTTCCATTGGAACTGGGTGCTGTTGGCCGTCAGGCACAGAACATTGGTTCTATGAAGAATACAGGTATTGATTTCGCTTTGGGTTATTCCAAGCGTGTCAACCGTGATTTCAATTTCAATGTAAACGTAACCGGATCTACTGTAAAGAACGAGGTTGTAAAACTTGAAGCAAACGATAACAGCTTCATCCGTTCTGGTGGATCAAGGATCGGTGACATCACTTATACAAAAGCTGGACTCCCTATTTCACAGTTCTATGGTTATGTTCAACAGGGATTGTGGAATTCTGATGCAGACATCGCGAAAGTATTGTTTGCTGACAAAGGAGATGCAAAAGTGGGTCGCTTCCGTTTTGCTGATTTGAACGGCGATGGTAAAATTGACAACAACGATGAAACATATCTTGGAAGTCCAATTCCAACATTGTTGCTCGGTTTGAACCTGACTGCTAATTATAAGAACTGGGATTTCACAGCGTACATCAGCGGAACATATGGCAACAAATTGTTCAATTTCGTGAAGTACTTCTCTGAATTCAACGCCTTCCAGCGTAGCCGCAGCAAGGCATTCTTGTATGAGGCTGGCAAAACACTTCCTGTTTTGGATGGTGGTGACAACTATAGCTCTCAGAGAAACAGCTACTATGTTGAGGATGGTTCATTCACACGCTTGAGAAATCTTCAGGTTGGGTACTCATTCAGCCCTAACCAATTGAAGAAACTTGGTATGAGCAGATTCAGAATCTATGCACAGGGACAAAACTTGTTGACTTTCACCAAGTACTCTGGATTGGATCCTGATGTAACCATCACCAACATCACTGAAGGTTACAACAGCCAGCGCGACCTTTCATTGGGTCTTGACAATGGCCGTTATCCTTTGGCGAGATCAATCATCATCGGTGTAAATGTTGAATTCTAAATTGATCAATCGCTTAAACAATTGATGAAACCGGAAAAGTTTTAAGTAATTTTATCGGCAACAAAAATTGAGAAGCAAAAAGCATAAAAAATAAAAAAATGAAAAAGAATATCATGCAAAAATTAGCGGTGATCGGTGTTTTAGCCATCGTCGTTTACAGTTGCGCAAAAGATTTTCTTGAAACACAACCTTATGGAAGTGTGAACAACGAGCTTTTGGCGACTTCTGAGAAGGGAGCAAATGCCCTGCTCATCGCAGCTTATTCTGGATTGGATGGTTTTTCTGGTTGGGACAACGGAACACCTTGGGGTGGTGCTGCTTCTAACTGGACATTCGGCAGCATAGCAGGTGGTGACGCATACAAAGGATCTGAGGCGGGTGACCAGCCAGATATCACACCACTTGAGCGCCACAGCGTAGATGCCAACAATCCATATTTGGAAGGCAAGTGGAGAAACTACTATGATGGTATTTCTCGTTGCAACCAAACAATTGTTGCATTTACAAAACTGGAAGGCGTCACTGCAGCTCAAAAGACTACACGCATCGCAGAAGCGAAGTTTTTGAGAGCTTGGATGCATTATGATCTCTGGAGAATTTTCAGAAATGTTCCTTTCATCGATGAAACATTGGAAGATGTTCGCGTAGGAAACACTGCAGATATCATGCCTAAAATCCAGGCTGACCTTACTGCTGCAATTGCAGGTCTTCCTGTTACGCAATCAGAAGTTGGTCGTGTTACCAAAGGTGCTGCACAAGCAGTTTTGGGAATGACATACATGTGGCAGAAAAAATATGCTGAAGCAAAATCACAATTTGATGCAGTGGTTGCTTCTGGCAGATATGCTTTGAATGCTAAATACTCTGATAATTTCAACGCATCTGTTAGAAATACCAAAGAAGGCATTCTTGAAGTACAGATGGCGGTGAATACAGGTGGCGGTGATGCCGGAAACGTAGGTGACGTATTGAACTTCCCTTACAATGGCGGACCTGCAGGTTGCTGCGGATTCCACCAGCCTTCACAGGACTTGGTAAATGCATTCCAAGTGGATGCTGCCGGTCTTCCTTTGTTGGATACCTATAGCAGTACAGATGTAAAAAATGATGACGGTGTCAAGGCTGATGCTGCTTTCACTCCACATGCTGGTCCATTGGATCCAAGAATTGACCGTACCGTTGGTCGTCGTGGTATTCCTTATTTGGACTGGGGTAAGCATCCTGGTTCTACATGGATCCGTGATCAAGCATATGGTGGTCCTTATGCTCCAATCAAGAACGTACACGGAAAGGCTCAAGTTGCTGAAGTTACACATGCTTCTGGCTGGACTTCCGGATACAACTCCAACAACTTGAAGTTGATCCGTTATTCTGATGTATTGTTGCAATTGGCTGAAGCTGAAGTTGAATTAGGTAACCTCGAAAGAGCTCGTACTCTTGTAAATCAAATCCGTCAGAGAGCTGCTAATCCAGCTGACTTTGTACTGGATGGTGCTGCACCTGCTGCAAACTACCAAATTGGTTTGTATACAGCTGCATGGACCAATGCAGAGACCGCACGCAAGGCTGTTCGTTTCGAGCGTCGTGTAGAGTTGGGTATGGAAGGACATCGCTTTTTTGACCTCGTAAGATGGGGACAAGCTGCAACTGTTAAGAATGCATACTTTGCAAAAGAAAAAGCAAAGAGAACATATCTGAACGGTGCAAGCTTTGTTGCTGGAAAGAATGAAATCTTCCCGCTCCCTGCAAAGGCGATTACACAAAGTGCGAAAGATGGTGCAGCAACCTTGAAGCAAAATCCTGGTTATTAATTCTTGAATTATAATAACTTTAAGGCCGCATGAAGTGCGGCCTTTTTTATTTCTCCCCTTAGGTCTTTTTGCTATGATGATGAAAAAATATTTCTGTGTAATTGCCATTGCCTTCCTGGGATTAGCAAGTTGCAGACAACAGCAAACATTGTTTAAACGCATTGATGAAAAACAATCAGGTATTGCATTTGCCAATACCATTACCATCAACGACTCCATCAATATCCTTGACAATGAATTTACTTACAATGGAGCAGGAGTGGCTGTTGGAGATCTGAATGGTGACGGATTGCAGGACATCTATTTCTGCGGCAATCAAGTTGATAATAAGTTATACTTGAACAAAGGTGACTTGAAGTTTCAGGAAGTGACTTCCACCGCAAATGCTCAAAAATACAAAGGTCAATGGTCATCCGGTGTCACCATCGTTGATATCAATAACGATGGCAAACAGGATATCTATGTGTGCAATACCATGATACATGACAGCAGCATGCTGCGTGATCTTCTATTCATCAACCAGGGAAATGATCAAGAGGGAATTCCTCATTTCAAAGAAATGGGATTGCAATACGGCATCACAGACAATAACCACAATTCCATCTCTACATTCTTTGATTATGATTTGGATGGAGATCTTGATCTGTTCATAGCAGTGAACTTCATCGATCAACAATACCCCAATCAATACATCACAAAAATAAAAGATGGCACTGCCCCTACAAGGGATATGCTTTTTAGAAATGACTATGACAGTTTAAAAGGACATCCTGTATTTACAGATGTTTCCCTTTCAGCTGGCATTATTTGGGGAGGATACAGCCATTCTTCTTTGATACATGATTTCAACAAAGATGGTTATCCGGATATTTTTGTTGCCAATGATTATCTCTCCAATGATCTGCTCTACATCAACAACAAAAACGGGACCTTCACCAATAAAATTGCAGACATTTTAAAACATCAATCGTACTCTTCCATGGGAAGTGATATTGCAGATGTCAACAATGATGGCCAACCGGATCTCTTTACAGTTGAAATGCTTCCTGCTGATAACAAACGCAAGAAGGTCAACATGAATGCAAATAATTACAACCATTATTTGTTCACTGAGCAATACCAATACGAATACCAGTATATAAGAAATTCATTTCAAATCTATCAGGGAATCAATCCCACCAATGGATTGCCGGTATACAGCGATATTGCTTTTCTGGCAGGTGTGGAGGCAACGGACTGGAGCTGGTCGCCTTTGTTCGCTGATTTTGACAACGATGGTTACCGTGATTTGCTGATCACCAATGGTTTTCCGCGTGATATCATTGACCATGATTTTGGTGCTTTCAGAAGCAGCATTAGCAGCTCTTTGATTTCTAGAAACGAATTGCTGAGTATGATACCAGAGGTCAAGATCCCCAATTTCATTTTTAAAAATGAAAAAAACCTGACCTTTTCCGATAAATCCAAAGAATGGGGCATCAGCTTGCCCAGTTTTACCAACGGGACTTCCTATGCAGATCTGGATAATGATGGCGATTTGGATATCATCACCAATAACATCAATGATCCAGCTTTTCTTTTTGAAAACACCCTGATTCAAAAGAAAAATTCTACAGAGCAGTCAGCGAATCACTATCTCCGAATAAAGCTGAATGGTCCGGAGAACAATAAAAACGCCTTCGGTGCAAAGGTCAAAATTTGGTACAAAGGAGAACAGCAAATTTCCGAACAGTCATGTGTCAGAGGATATCTCTCAAAATCTGATGAGCAACTGCATTTTGGACTGGGGGATCACTCTATCATTGATTCTTTGCGAATTTATTGGCCAGATCAGCGTTCTCAAAAACTGGAGAAAATAAAAACAGATCAAGTCATCGCATTGGATTATAAAAATGCATCTGCAGTTTACTCAGATCTGTTGCCTGCATTTGATCCTTATTTGGCAATGAAAGATCCTAATAGTTTTGGGATCAATTATATGCACGAGGAATACGATTACATTGATTTTAATATCCAAAAAACACTTCCCCATAAATTTTCTCAATATGGTCCGGGTATTGCCGTTGGTGATGTGAACGGAGACGGATTGGATGATATGGTATTGAGCAGTTCCAGTAGATTTCAGGGACCAACACTGTTCATCCAACAGTCAACAGGAAAATTCACGAAAAAAATACTTGCGCTTAAAAAATCTGAGCTTCTGAAGGAAGAAGATATGGGACTCCTGCTATTTGATGCAGATGGTGACGGCGACAATGATTTATATATTGTTCGTGGCAGCAATCAACATGATCCAGGTTCATCATTGTACCAAGATATCATTTGTGAGAACGATGGAAAAGGAAACTTTGCAGTCGTGGAGGGAGGATTGCCCGTTATGACTGCATCCGGTCAAAACGTAAAAGCAGCTGATATTGATAATGACGGTGATCTTGATTTGTTCGTAGGAGCAAGGGTAGAAGTAAAATCTTATCCCAAAGCTGGTGAATCTTACTTGCTGAGAAATGATTCAGAAAAAGGAAAGATCAAGTTTACCAATGTAACCAATCAGTGGAACAAGGAATTGTCGAGAGTTGGACTCGTGAGCGATGCATTGTGGACTGACTTCGACAATGACAACAAGGTGGATTTGGTCATCGCAGGAGAATGGATGGCCCTGACATTTTTCAAAAATACCGGTAATGCATTGGTGAAAATCAATCCAGGAGACCAAATCATCCAGGCACTGGGATGGTGGAACAGCCTTTCTGCGGGTGACCTTGACAATGATGGTGACATGGATTATGTTGCTGGGAATTTCGGGTTGAACCAGTATTTCAAATGCTCTTCCGGCGAACCCTTGAGCATTTATGCAAAAGATTTTGATCAGAATGGTGCATACGATGCTTTTATTTCATGCTATTTCCCTGACTCCTCAGGTAAAAAACATGAATATTTTTTCCACAGCAAGGACGATATGCAGAAGCAACTGATTTTGATCAGGAGAAAATATGAGCATTATGCCGATTTTGGACGCGCAACAGTACAGGATGTATTTACGCCGGAGGAAATGAAAGGTGTACAAAAGTTGACAGCGAATAATATGAAATCAGCATGGATTGAAAATCTTGGTGGAGGTAGATTTGCTTTGCATGATTTACCCAATGAAGCACAAATAGCTCCTGCATATGGGTTACAGTGCATGGATATCAACCATGATGGATTCAATGATATTGTGATGATTGGGAACGATCATGGCATGGAAACATCACAGGGGAAAGCGGATGCATTCAATGGATTGATTCTTCTCAATGATGGTAAGAAACATTTTAAACCTGTTTCATTTGAAGCATCTGGATTGTTTGTCCCCGGAGATGCGCGCGCGCTTTCAAATATATACATCAATGGTAAATTATTTTTAATTGCTACCGAAAACAGAAAGTCACTCGATGTATTTGAATGGAAAACAGCAGCAGCAACAGGATTAGCACTTAAAAAAGAAGAGACTTACGCGATCGTTGAGCTTGCTAATAAACAAAAACAAAAAATTGAATTTTCATGGGGATCATCTTTCTTGTCTCAAACGACCAGAATATGGATGATGCCAAATGGAGCTAAAGTCAACCTCTATAATTCAAAAGGGAATATCTCTCGCACCATACAACCTTGATCAATGATAAAAATGAAGTATCCAATATCAGCATCGCTATTAGCACTGATCATTTCATGCAAAAGCCAACTACCTGTAGAAGCAGTTTCCAATCAGGAACTCCCTCACCAGTTGGTAAAAAAATTAACCGATATCATTGTCGTGGATATATTTACTCCACCGGTTGCGAGCAGGATTTATGCCAATACATCCTTGGCAATGTATGAGGCACTGCGATTTGAAGACAGTTCTGCGCCATCGATCACTGCAAAACTGAAGGGATTCGATCCGATGCCTCTTCCCATCGATAAAATTTCTTATAATTTTTCTATTGCAGCCATTCAGGCATTTTGTGAAACTGCTAAGAAGGTAACTTTTTCTGCACCGGAAATCACGGCTTATCAGGATTCTATGATCAAACAGTATGCAAGCAACTTGGATCAGGTGATCGTTGACAGTTCAATTGCATTTGGACAAAGAGTAGCAGATGTAGTAGCAAAAAGATTGGGAAAGGATAATTATAAAGAAACACGTGGCATGGAACGTTTTGAAGTAAAAACTTCCGATCAAACCCGTTGGGTGCCTACAGCTCCTGATTATGCTGATGGATTGGAACCATTTTGGTCAACCATGTTGACCATGGGACTGGATAGCTCCAATCAGATAGAGGCAGATGATTTTCCTGCTTACAGTGAAGATAAAAATTCTGCTTTTTACAAGGAGATGAAAGAAGTCTACGATATTTCTAAAAGCCTGACAGATGAGCAAATTGACATCGCCTTGTTTTGGGATGACAATCCATTTGTTTCCAAGCACAAGGGGCATGTTATGTTCCAGGATAAGAAAATGACACCAGGCGGACATTGGATGGCCATTGCCGCCAAAGCGTGTAAAATCAACAACGCTGATCCCGTTACCAGTGCCAAAGCATATGCGTATACTGCCATCGGTTTGTACGATGGATTTATTTCCTGCTGGTATGTGAAATACAAAACCGTCAGGATTCGACCGCAAACCGCCATTCAACGCCTGATTGATGAACAATGGATTTCATATATCCAAACTCCCCCTTTCCCTGAGTATACTTCAGGTCATAGTACCACTTCTTCATCTGCAGCTGAGATGTTGACACATGTATTTGGCGACAATATTGCTTTTACAGATTCTTCTGAATTGGAATACAATCTTCCAGTACGTTCTTATAAATCATTCAGGCACGCAGCGGAAGAAGCTTCCATTAGCAGGGTATATGGATCTATCCATTATAGATCGGGTTGTGAAAATGGCAACAAGCAAGGAAAACAAGTGGCAGCAGCTATTTTGGCAAAACTCCAATAATCAATGCGTGCAATCTTCCTTATGGCAGTGGTTTGCTTTTCTGCAGCTGAGATAATTGATGGTATGTGCAGTAACAATTAATCCCATTGCAGGGATGAGCAAGAACAGCTGGTATTCCTCCCATGACTGTTTCAAAAGCAATAAGATGATACCAATGCTGAAAATGATCACCGGCGTTTTTTTATGGTGGTGTTTTTTGTAACCATGCCGCAATGCCTGAAAGCCTACCAGGGCTGCAAGCAAAATCATCCCATACTCAAATGCAGTATTTTTGATGATGTTGATGCCGAAAATCGGCAGACTCGTCATAAGCAGCGGCAATACCGCACAATGAATCGCACAGGCGATAGACGCAGCAATACCCAAAGCATCGTAGTTGATTTTGAACATAAAAGGAGGACAAAATTAAACATTTTGCAACAAAGTTGCATTATTTCTTTGGTGTACCTTTGTAGGAGTTTGAATTCCCATAAATGATGAACAAGAAACTGATTCAATACCTGGCTTTTTTTGGTCTACTGCTGGCTTTGTTTTACGGGGGGATGGTATACTTCACAGATTTCGAAAAAGTAAAACTCCCTGTGATCAATACGGTTCAACCCTTCAGTTTTACAAGGCATGACGGGAATCAGGTTTCACAGACCGACATCAACAACAGGGTTTATGTTGCGGAGTATTTCTTTACAACCTGTAAAGGGATTTGTCCAAAGATGAACAAGAACATGAAAGCCATCTATGAGCAATTTAAATCAGAGCCTCAGTTCTTGATTGTTTCTCATACAGTCAATCCCGAAACAGACTCTATACCTGTATTGAAACATTATGCAGACTCGCTGGGTGCTCAAACAAATAACTGGTGGTTTGTTACAGGCCCAAAAGAATCACTTTATAAAACGGCAAGAGAAAGTTATTTATTGGATGATCCGAAAAACTCTTCCATCAATATCAAGGAACAGTTTTTGCATACACAGTTCTTTACATTGGTTGATCGTCAGGGACGTGTAAGGGGGATCTATGATGGGATCAAAAAAGATGAAGTTGCTCAACTGGTTAATGATATAAAAGAATTGCTGGCAGAATGAAAAAATCAAGCAGTGAAATATTAAAGTCAAGCGCACTCAGCGTGACGGAGGGAAGAAAAATCATCCTTGATATCTTTCTTTCTTCAGCCAATGCCATGGCCCATCAGGACATAGAATCAAAGTGCAAGGACAAGTTTGACAGGGTTACCATTTATAGAACATTGCAAACTTTTTTAGAAAAGGGAATCATTCATACAATACCTTCTTCAGATAATACAACCCGTTATGCTTTGTGCAATGATGATTGTATTGTAAGTGGACATCACCATGATAATCATGTTCACTTTACATGTGATACATGTGGTAAAACCATTTGCTTGGATGAAACTGCAATTCCATCTGTTCATTTGCCAAAAGGATTTCGTGCACATCAAATCAACATGGTTGTTTCAGGTGTTTGTAAAACCTGCGCATAAAAAAGCCCCAGTGTAAAAACACCAGGGCATTCGTTAAGGCTCTGATTAGTAGCAGTCCAAAAGTATCAATGTTTATATTTTTGGATTGAAACCACCATATGATTTTAAACACCTTTTATAAACTTTCTAATTCTTTTTTGATAAAACGCATTAATCGATTCATGCTTGTTTTATCGAATGCCAATTCAATTCCTGCGTTTTGATAGAGAACAGGAAGTGTCTTTGTTCCACCTAGACCAAGTGCTTTGATATAATTATCCAATCCTTTCTTTGCATTTTCTTTGTATTGCATCCACATGCCAATGGCTCCCAGTTGTGCAATTCCATATTCTATGTAATAGAAAGGGACTTCAAACAGATGCAGTTGTTTCTGCCAGCTGTATGACCTGTAGGCATCTAGTCCACTGAAATCAATCGACCTAGAACTGAATTCGTTTAATATATTTAACCAATTAATGGCTCTTTCTTCAACAGAATGCATTGGATGCTCATATATCCAATGCTGAAACTTGTCGATCGTGGCAATCCACGGAAAGATCGTGATCACTCTTTCAAGCTGATGGCGCTTTGCCCTTTTCATTTCAGCCTCGTCATTGAAAAACACTTGCCAGTGATCCATTGTGAAGAGTTCCATAGACATGCTCGCAACTTCGGCCATTTCAGTGGGGTATTCTTTGAATCCAGTAAGTTCAAGCGGATGTGAAAGAAAAGAATGTATGGCATGTCCACCTTCATGAACCATGGTTGTGAGATCTGACATTTGTGAAGCAGCATTCATGAAAATGAATGGCGCACCGCTTTCAGCCAAAGGCATGTTATATCCTCCAGGTGCTTTCCCTTTTCTGCTGTCGAGGTCCAGGTGATTCAACGCTTCCATTTTCCTGAGACAGTCACCAAAGAAAGGATTCAATTCATCAAAACATTGAATGGTTTTTTGGAGGAGATCTTTTCCATCTGTGAATGGTCGCAACGGAGCTACATCTGCAGGTTCTGCTTCTGTATCCCAGGGACGCATGGTATCGAGGCCCAATCTGTTTTTCTGTTCATGGTAGATTTCATCCACCAATGGCATGACTTCAGATTTTACCGCCTCATGAAAATCAACACAATCTTGCGGTGTATAATCGAAGCGTCCCATCTCCGCAAATTTGTAGTCACGGTAATTACTGAATCCCGCATTCAATGCCACTTGATGTCGAATGCCAATCAATTTAGAAAAAAGATCATTCAAAGGTTCTTTATCTTCCAGTCTTCTTTCTGCAATCTTTCTGTAAACGGTTTCCCTGATATTTCTATCTGGACTCTCTAAAAATTTTCCTGCCTGTTGCAGTGTATATTCTTTTCCTTCCTGCTCAACAGTCATTTTCCCAGCAATCATACCGTACTGTTGCTGCAGCACACTGGCTTCAGCTTGCAGTGGTATGTTTGCTTCCCGAAAAAGGTCAATGCTTTTTCTGATAGATCTCAAATAGGTAAAATATTTTTCCTGATCCAATTCTTTTGTGAATGGACAATTGACCAGTTTTTTATTCAGCAGATCTGCATAGGGCTGCATCTTGGGCTGGATCTCCAGAAAAAAATAATTGAAATGCTCTTCGAGTGATTTGTTTTCGGTGTCGCAGGTCATGCGGACTTGCCTCCAGCAGGCGTCTTCAGTGATGAAGGCTTCCAACTCACTCAGATCTTTCAACCATTTTTCAAGTCCCGCTTTATCTTTCAATTCCCTGTCGCGCAACTCAATAAAATAAGGTTCAACAGTTGCCCAATCTTTTAATTCAAATACCTCGGGCAAGAAACTGTGTTTCAGTTTCTCAATATTGGCTGAGTAATGCATTGTAAAAGATTTAAACTATTCTTCTGTAGGGCTGAGCTTGATTTCTATACCGTGCTTGCTGATCGCATTGTACCATTTGATCATTTTTTTCATATCGCTGGTATATACTCTGTCAAAATCCATTGTGGGATATACTTCTTTGAAGTAGGTTTTGATCGCTTTGTCATCTTTTTCAGATGGAAGTGCTTTCGCGGCATTTTTCATTGTTTGAAAAACATCAACAAGATTGACGTTTTCATCTGTAGTGTATACCTCTATTGATTCAAGATGAGAAAATTGATGTATTCTGCTCGATACGAATTTGGTCGATTGATCTTCCAGTGATTTTACAATTGCACCATCTGTTTTGCTGCACACCAATTCAAATAAACCTGAAAAACCTGTAATTGATACCAATTTGTTGTACTCCATGAACACTGATTGAGCGCACAATTTACGATGAATTATGGATTATTCATCTCTTCCAAGATTTTATCAATGCGTCCTTCGATGGTATCGAGCGTTGTATATCCTTTTGCGATCATATAAAGTTTTGCATCTGTAACCTGCATGAAAACGATCGGGAACCCCGTAACCTTCAGTTGTTGTATCAATGCAAAATCATAGTAGGCTGCTTCTTTGTATCTGGCAGTCTGCAATTTCTCATAAAATTCTTCTGTAGGAATTTCATATTTCTCAGTGAGGTGACGATATGCTTCACGGTCAGTCAGGTCCCTGCCCTCATAGTGCAACCCATATTGCAGATCTGAAGCAAATTCAATGGTTCTGTCTGGGTGGTATTCTCTGAAAACGCTCATGGCAATGGCCGGCATTTCTGAACAGGGGAACCAATCGCTTTGATCTGGATTGAAAATATGCCAGAGATAGTCCTCCCCGAATTCAATGCCGGTCATTTCTTCTACATTTTTGTAGGCTCCCTGAATAAAAGAGGCAATATGACCGATATGTTTGGCGGAGTCGGCAGGAATCATTCCGCCCGAGAGTGTTTCAAACTCAAACCTGTTTCGGTTGCGGATCCACAATTCTTTGATCACGGGACTGAATCCGTAGCACCAACCGCAATACGCATCATAACAGTAAATAATCCTTGGTCTCATTTTGCTTGAACGTTTTCAAACTGTTGATCATAGTCTTTTCTCAATGTACCCATCCACCGATCCCAACACAAAAAATAGAGACTGTAGTTTCCCTTGAAATATTGGTGATGTTGGTTATGTGCCACTGAAGTATTGATCCATTTTCCGATCCAGGTCTTGTGAAAATTTTTCGGGTACAATTCCCAGCCAAGATGACCATATACGTTGTATACAATCATGAAGAAGAAAAATAGGAAAAAGTGCAACCGGTGAACTGGCATGATAAATAGAAATACAATCAATATAGATGCTTCAATGACAGCTTCCAAAGGATGAAATGCGTATGCAGCCCAAGGTGATGGATTGGTTGACTGATGATGCACAAGATGAAAGTATTTGAAGAGTTGCTTGTGGTGCATCAGTCTGTGCATCCAGTAAAAATATGTATCATGGATAAAGAGCATCAGCGGAAAGATTGCAATAAAATATACCCAACCCCTTTCCTCTATATTTTTATAGAGCTGTGTATATTTTGATACATCTTCATTGAAAATAAAAATCACAGGTACCAGCCCGAAAATCATGATTGTGATGATGGAATAAAATATTTCTCTGAGATAATCTTTTTTATCCGGATAGCGTTGTTGGATTTTACTTCTAATAAATTTGTTTTTGAACAATATATAGAACAAGAGAAATGCCACTCCTGCAACTGTAAAATATCGGCCGCCAATAACAGATGTAATCGTAAAGTAGTTGTTCATATCAATGTGCTTCTAACCAATTCTTTCCTATGCCTGCTTCTGCTACTACCGGTACATCATTGGGAAGCGGCAGTGCTGATTCCATGTTCTCCAGTATCAATGCTTTCAAATCATTTGCTTCAGATTCCAATGCATCGAAAATCAATTCGTCGTGTACCTGTAAAATCATTTTGCTTTTAAAGCCCTGTTTTTTTATTTCACGGTGCACTTTGATCATGGCCAATTTAATCATGTCGGCCGCAGTGCCCTGTATTGGTGAATTGATCGCGTTTCGTTCGGCAAAACCCCTGACTGTAAAATTGGATGAATGGATGTCTCTGAGCCATCTTTTTCTGCCCATCAAAGTTTCTACATATCCATTCTCTTTTGCAAAATGGATGGTGGATTCCATGTATCCATTGATGCCTGAAAACTCTTTCTTGTAATTATCGATGATGGTCTTGGCTTCTGTCCTGCTGATTCCTAAATTATCTGCAAGTCCGAATGCTCCCTGACCATATATGATACCAAAGTTTACACTTTTTGCTTTGTAGCGCATTTCTTTGGTTACATCAGCTTCTTCTATTCCATATACTTTTGCCGCTGTTGCCGTGTGAATATCTTTCCCGAGTCTGAATGCTTCGCACATATTTTTATCACCACTGATGGCTGCAACAATTCTTAATTCAATCTGTGAATAGTCGGCCGAAATCAATACATGATTTTTATCTCTCGGTATAAATGCTTTTCTGATTTCTTTGCCGCGGTCGCTTCTAACCGGAATATTTTGCAGGTTGGGATTATTGCTTGCAAGTCGACCTGTTACTGCAACAGCTTGTCCATAGGTTGTATGTACCCTCCCCGAATGTGGATTGATCAGCAATGGCAACGCATCCACATAGGTTGATTTCAATTTTGTGAGCTCCCTGAAAGTGAGGATATCAGACACAATGGGAAATTGATGTGCCAGTTTCTGCAGCACATCTTCACCGGTTGCATACTGACCCGTTTTTGTTTTTTTCGCCTTCGGATCCAGTTTCAATTTATCAAACAATACTTCTCCCAATTGTTTCGGTGATGCCAAATTGAACCTCACACCTGCTGTTTTGTATACTGCTTCTTCTGATAACTTGGCTTCCCTTTCCAATTCTTTTGAATAGTCATTCAGGAATCCTGTATCAATCCTTATTCCCTCATACTCCATATCCATCAGTACTTTTACAAGCGGATTCTCCACTTCGTAAAAAACTTTTTCAACTTCTTTGGATTTCAACTGAGGTTCAAAAATATGTTTCAATTGCAGCGTGATATCAGCATCCTCACCTGCGTATTCCTTTACTTTTTCTATTTCCACATCCCTCATCGTTCCCTGACCTTTTCCTTTTTTCCCAATCAACTCCTCGATATGAATCGGCTCATACCCTAAATATTTTGCACTGAGCAAATCCATACTTCTCTTTCCCTCCGGTTCAATTACATAGTGCGCCAGCATGGTATCAAAAATATTACCAGCCAACTCTATACCCAATCTTTTCAATATCAATAAATCGTATTTGATATTTTGTCCTATCCAAACTTTAGAGCCATCATTAAAGAGTGGAATAAACTTCTGAAGGATGGCAGCTGTTATTGTTTCGTCATCCGGACAAGGAACATAACTGGCAGTTCCTGTTTGGGTCGAAAAACTCATGCCTACAATTTTAGCAATGTTCGCATCGAGTCCGGTTGTTTCCGTATCAAAGCAAATCTCATTTGCTTTTTGCAATGCTTTGATGAGCTGATCTATTTTATCATCGGTATCAACCAGGTGATATTCATGTGCAGTATTGTGAATGTTTTTGTCAGCTACCAAGGGGAGCTCTTCTGTTTCTTGTGCTTCATTTGACGCAGGATTTGCAGTGTTGGATACAGGTGCTCCGAATAAATCACCTTGCACAGGTGCTGCCTTTTCAACTGGTCCGGCTATGGGAATATCTTCTCCAAGAATTCTTTTGCCAATGGTTCTGAATTCCAATTCGCTGAAAATTTCTTTCAGTCCTTCTTTGTTCGGTTCGGTTACTTTAAAATTTTCTTCATGAAATTCAACTGGAACAGATGTAATGATTGTTGCGAGTTTTTTACTCATGATAGCCAAATCTCGGCCCTGTCTCACTTTCTCTCCAATTGCTCCTTTTATTTTATCTGCATTTTCCAATACTGATTCCAATGAGCCATATTCAGCCAACAATTTTGCAGCAGTCTTCTCACCTACACCTGGGATGCCTGGGATGTTATCCACTGCATCTCCCATCATGGCAAGCATATCAATGACCTGGTCGACGTTTTGAATGTTCCATTTTTCACAGACTTCTGCAGGACCAATGATTTCAAAGTCACCTCCCTGATAAGGAGGTTTGTAAATCTTGATGTTGTCTGTTACCAATTGACCATAATCTTTATCTGGTGTTACCATGTATACATGGTATCCTGCTTTTTCTGCCTGCTTGGCCAATGTTCCAATTACATCATCTGCTTCAAATCCATCGGTTTCTATGATGGGAATGTTGAAGCTTTCAATGATATTTTTGATATCGGGGATGGATGCCAATAAATCTTCCGGTGCTTCCTGTCGGTTTGCTTTGTAATCTGCATAATCAGTATGACGTTCGGTGGGCGCTGCCGTATCAAAGCAGATCGCCATATGGCTGGGCTTTTGTTTGTTGATCAAATCAACCAGTGCATTGGTGAACCCAAATTGTGCATTGGTATTTTTCCCTTTGCTGGTAATGCGTGGATTGCGAATCAATGCATAGTATGCACGAAAAATCAATGCAAATGCATCCAGTAAAAAAAGCCTCTTTTCCATTGTTAAAATTTCGCGTCTATAAAGTAAGGCAACATCTTTCTCCAGGTAGGCCAATCATGATGGATATCATCTGCCCAGATTTCAAGATCATGCGGGATGGATTTGCTATGCAATACGCCCGAAAATCTCCTGTTGGCCTCCGGATCTTCATGTGAACCACTCCCCGAAGCTATGATCATTTTACCAGTTCTGATTTTTTCGAGTGTTTCGTGATCGGTCAGGTTGGGTATATAATGTATGGGAGAGTTGAAATAGACCTGATCATCGTAATATCCATCTGTATACTCCATCAAATCATATACCCCGCTCATGGCAATCACACCGTTGAATAAGTCAGGTCTTTTCAGAAACACATTCATTGCATGCAGGGCACCAAAAGAAGCACCGGTGGTTATAATGGGCGTTTCGTTGGATGTAAAATTTCTGATGAACGGTACTACTTCATTGAAAATATAATCATTGAATTGATTCTGTCGAATGGCTTTGTGTGGACCTTCCATTCCCTTGTTCATCCAGCTTTCTGTATTGATGCTGTTGATGGAAAATACTTTTATTTTTCCCGCATCAATCATCGGTGCGAGCTGCTGTATCAGCTCAAAACGTTCATATTCCAGGTAGTCGGCTGCAGCTGTTGGTATCATCAACAATGCAAATCCATAATGTCCGTAAACGGCAAGAGGCATTTCCTTTTGCAGCGCGGGACTAAACCATTGATGTATTTCTCTTACCATTATGGAACTACTTTGATGATGCCCCTCATCACAGATGCGTGTCCAGGGAATGTACACACAAACATGTATTCACCTGGTGTGGAAGGTGCAACAAAATAAATCGATTCGCTGCTTTCGGGTTGAAGCAATCCGGTATGAAACAGGACTTTGTTCGTGCTGGGTACATAATTCATTTCTGAGCCTTTGAGTCCCATTTTCAACGCGAGCGATCCTACTTCATCTGCTGCTCCCGGTATTGTAATTACAACATTATGGGTCATGTCATCGTTGTTGTTGAATATGAGCCTGACCTTGCTTCCTGCTTTCACTTCAAAATTGCTTACATCGTATTTCAATCCAGGTTTGGTTCCCAGTTTTAAAATTTTATCCGGCTGTACCCAATCAGCCGGCATCGTGGTTTGTCTTTTCTTGGATGGAGCCGTTTTGGTTGGCATGGTATTTTTCATGTCGTGATGCATACTTGCATGTGCATTCACTTTTTCTCCTTCTTTCAAAACAGTTTTTTCACCGGAAGGAATTTCATTCAATGTATAATAAGCAAAGTCATGCAAGAGTGATTTTTGTTCGGTTGATTCAAGGTTTGAAACCCTGATTTCATGGATATATCCTGGAATCAGGCTGTCCAACACAAGCTTTACTTTTTTCCCATCTGCAGAGGGGATCATACCAATGATTTTTCTGGGGCGGTTGTTGATAATGGGACTCCCGTATTGATGATGATATTTATAGGTAAAGCTGTTTACTGTAAAATTTCGTGGATCTTTTAATTTACTGCTATTCACAGGAAGTGTAAACTCCACTTCAAAACCATCGCTCAATGCATGGATATCTTTCATTTCAAATGGGACTTCTCCATTCCATACCAATCGCTGCAATGCATATTCTGCTTTTCCAGTGCTTGCCCATCCTCTGCTGGTCATTCCACCAAAAATGGAACCATCCAATCCCCAACGCAACCTTACGAGTCCCGATGCAAATCCCTCATAAAAAGGATAACAGGCGCCTTGGTATTTTCCATTTACTTTTTCGAGCGACATTCTCATGATTTTTGAATGTCCCTGATCTGCAACAAAGTATTGTCCGCCAAACGGACCAAATGCTCCATTGGTTTGGTCTTCAATGATATCAGCCGTTGAGATGCCCATCACGGTATGTGGGAACCATACGGCTGGAAGTTTCAATTCTTTGATTTTTTTTGCAGCTTCATGCATAGGTTTTCCATTGTCGACCTGTTTCAAATCTTCTTTTGTCAGCTTCAATGGCGAGTTGGGTTCTTTGGTCCAATTGAGTCCGCCTGCATTTCCTGCAAAATCACCTTTCTCCAAATGGGTAACTCTTCCGCTTCCTACCCAGTCGCCTTGGTTCTCTGCATAAAACACATCGTTGTTGCTGTTTACATTGAACCCTGCGGGTGAACGCAATCCTGTTGCAATGGGCTCTTGCGTACCATCGGGTTTGACCTTGATCAACCATCCATGCCATTTGCCCAAACCGTCACCATAGCCGACCCATGCAACATTGAGTGTTACGTACATATCACCGTTTTTGTCAAACACCGGTCCGTATGCATATTCATGGTAGTTGCCGCTTAATTCAAAAAGTGTAATTGGTGTATAACTGTCAGCTATGCCATCACCGTTCTTATCTTCTATCTTAGTCAGTTCACCACGTTGTGTGCAATAGAATGCACCGTCTCTGTATGCGAGTCCGAGGACCTCATGCAATCCCGACGCAAATCTTGTGAAGTGTGGTTGTCCGTTGCCGTATGCATTTTGGATGATCCAAATTTCACCTCTCCGTGTTGAGGCTGCTATTCTTCCATCGGGCATCACTGCAATACCACCTACTTCCAGTTTAACATGGTCGGGAATGGCAATGGTTTTCAGTGCATAAAAATCTTTTTCTGACTGTACTGCATTTTTTTGGGCGATGGCAGATGCAGTGAGCAGGAGCAACAGTGAACAGATATATATTTTGTTACGCATATTTTCTGATTGAATGAATTACCAGATAAGTTGATATTGGATTTTTTCTTTGGCAGGAAGTATCAATACCCGTTGTCCCATATACGTTTCAATATTCGGGTAGATGCTGCTGCCGATTTGAATAAAATATTTTTGGTCTTCGATGGCGTATACTCCGTTGCCAAGTGGAGTGATGTTTGAACCTTGTGCAATCCTGATCCATGTTTTGTCTTTTCCCTCACCATGTACTTGGATGGTTCTTGTGAGTCCCCTGCCGGTTTCGTTGGGACTGATTTGGTCTTCAACAATCATATTTTTATAATGATATTTGAATACAGGAGTTCCTTTGCTTGAAAGTGTATATCCTCTGTATTGATAATCTGCGATCGAGTCTTTTGTTGCATTTTTCTCGTAAACAGGACAATTGCCAACAAGATCAATGGATGCTCCCAATGGTGAAGCGGTTTGCGGTTCCCCTCTCTCATACCACATGTCTGTTGCATTCAGGAAACTTCCTTTCCATATTTTCAGTAAGCCGCCTTGCAGCAAATCATAGGCATAATGCAATTGCGCAGGATCTCCAACAGAAAGAACATGTGTCAATTTCTTGTTGTGGTGATACATGAAGGAACGAATGATTTCAGGATTTCCCAATGCTTTTACTTCTACCAAAGGCGCCGGTGTTCTATCTGGCATGGATGCAGGTGTATGCAACGCAAATGCTCTGCTGTTGGGCTTTTCAACATATAGTGAAAATCCGGGTGGCGCCCAATTGACATCTTTGCTGATCCATATTTTAAATGTATGCAGGCCGGCATCCAAATCAACATTGCCACTCAAAGGTTCTGCACCGATCCATGTCCAGTTGGGCTCAATGACTTTTTTACCGTCAATTTCCAAACTCCCATCGCCGGTATGCAACATGGAAAAAGTATAGCTGTCTTTTGAAGGGATCTGTATTTTCCCTTCGAACTGTAAATAAAATTGATCTCTTGCTGAAGCCAATCTTCCATCCAGGTTTTTTGTTTTTCCTGTGCTGGTTGGTTTTGTTTTGGATGCTTCTTCAGGTGTTTTGGCTGATTTTTCAAAATATGCATATTGGATATCGCTCAGGTTTACAGTCAATTCATCCTGTGGAGCGTATTTGAAATTGCGGATGGCCATTTGTCCGTGGTCGCCTTGTATCATCAACGGACCATATGCTGCTTCATTTTCAAATGCAGGTGAACGGGTTGGGCCACTTACGATGATGTTTTCATGAATGGTTACACCATTCAACCGAACGTAATTGAATTTTGCGGGGACTGTTTTTTTCCCGCTTGCATCAAACCTTGGTGCTTGAAATGAAATTTCCATATGCTGCCAGAGTCCGGGTGCAAATGCTGCATTGGTCAACGGAGCACTTCCTTCAAATCCTTTTTCATCTTTCCATCTTTCATAGATTCCACCCATATCAGAGGATGTTGGAAGTTTCACTCCCCAGCTGTCATTGATTTGAACTTCATAGCGTGACTGCAAATAGATTCCTGCATTTGAACCTTTGGGAATCATGAAATCGAAATCCAACAATACATCACCGTGTTGAAGTTTGGTGGTGAGATGGTGTCCGGGTTTGTATTTGATGGCATGTGAAAAATCATTGAAAAGAATTCCGGCTCCTTTGGCAGTATGCAGGACTGTATCCGTGAAGTTGGATTGAACAGCACCCATGATTTTCCAATTAGCGGATGGTTGTTCAAAATGCTCGAGATTGTTGAGTCCTAATTCTTTGAATCTCGGTTTTACTTTTTGGGCGTTCACTGCGTGCAGCGAGGACAAAAAGAGAAATGTAAAAGCAGCAATTTTCAGACGCATGGTTTCCGTTTGAGTATCTGTGAATTTACTCAATTCATGTCTGATTTCAGGATGAAAATCAGGATCCTTTTTTCATCGCTTCGAGTCGATTTTTTGCCTCAAACATCAGGTCTCTCAGTCTTGCTGCTTCCATGAAATCCAGGTCCTTCGCAGCTTTTTCCATTGACTTTTTCAGTTTTACAACATGCTTCTCCATTTGCGGGATGGTAGAATAACTGGGCTGGTCTTCTGCAGCAATATCGCTGACATGATTTTCTCCAATCGCTGCCAGTGCATTTCGTTCATCATACCCCTTGATGTCCAATACAGAAGTTTGGGCGATGACCTGTTCTTTGCTTTTGCTGACTGTCATGGGTGTTATGCCATGTATTGAATTGTATTCGATTTGTTTTTTTCTTCTCCTTTCTGTTTCATCCAATGTTTTGCGGATACTGCCTGTGATGGTATCTGCATAAAATATTACACGCCCATCTGCATTCCTTGCTGCTCTTCCTGCAGTTTGTGTCAATGATTTTTCATTTCTCAGGAATCCTTCTTTGTCTGCATCCAAAACCGCTACCAGTGAGACTTCCGGCAGATCGAGTCCCTCTCTTAATAAGTTTACTCCCACCAGAACATCGATATCTCCCAATCTCAATTGCCTTAAAATCTCTACTCTTTCCAGCGTATCTACTTCAGAGTGTATGTATTTGGATTTGATCTGGATGCGTTTCAGGTATTTATCCATTTCCTCTGCCATTTTTTTGGTGAGGGTGGTTACCAGTACACGGTCACCTTTCTTGACAGTTTTATCAATTTCATCCAGCAGGTCATCGACCTGATGTTGACTCGGTCTGATTTCAATGGGTGGGTCTAGGAGTCCGGTTGGACGAACCACCTGTTCTACCACCACGCCTTCTGTTTTATTGAGTTCGTACTCTCCCGGAGTGGCTGATACAAATACTGCTTGGTTCAGCATTTGTTCGAATTCGTTGAAGTTCAGGGGACGATTATCCAGTGCAGCAGGCAATCGGAATCCATAATCTACCAGCACCAGCTTACGGCTTCTGTCACCGCCATACATGCCGCTTACTTGAGGAATGGTTTGGTGGCTTTCATCTATGAAACAAAGAAAGTCTTTCGGGAAATAGTCCAGTAAACAGAATGGTCTTGTGCCGGGAGATCTTCTGTCAAAAAACCTTGAATAGTTTTCAATTCCGCTGCAATAGCCCAGCTCTTTGATCATTTCAATATCAAAGTTTACGCGTTCGCTCAATCGCTGTGCTTCAATGTGTTTTCCGGATTCTTTGAAGTATTGAACCTGCTTGCCCAATTCATCCAATATTTCTGAAATCACCTGGTTGATGATTTCTTTGGGAGCCAGGTAGAGATTTGCAGGAAAGATGGCAGCATGATCCAATGCTCCAATTTTTTTACCCGTTGAAATTTCAAGTGTTTCGATGCTTTCAATTTCATCTCCGAAGAAAGTAATTCTGTATCCAACATCAAGATAAGGAAGATTGATATCTACCGTATCGCCTTTTACCCTGAATGTTCCGCGTTTGAAATCAAGTTGTGTTCTTTGATAGAGTGCATTCACCATACTGTGCAGGAATCCCTGACGGCTGATGATTTGTCCTTTGTGAATCCGGATGATGCCGTTTTCAAATTCAGTCGGGTTGCCCATACCATAGATGCAACTTACAGAAGCAACAACTATGATGTCTCTTCTCCCACTCAACAATTCTGATGTTGCATGCAAGCGAAGTTTATCCAGTTCTTCATTGATCGAAAGATCTTTTTCAATGTAGGTATTGCTGACAGGCAAGTAGGCCTCTGGTTGATAGTAATCATAGTAGGAAACAAAATATCCCACTGCGTTGTCAGGAAAAAATTGCCTGAACTCACCGTAAAGTTGTGCAACCAATGTTTTGTTGTGGGTAAGGATCAGGGTTGGTTTCTGAACTTGTTGGATCACATTCGCCATTGTGAATGTTTTTCCAGATCCTGTTACTCCCAACAATGTCTGATATCTTTCTCCATGCTGGATGCCTTCCACCAATTGACGAATGGCTTCTGGTTGATCACCTGCAGGTTGATAGGGAGCATGCAATTCAAAAGGCATGCACCAAAATTAACTCATCTGCTTCACTTGAATTTTTCGGGATGCATTTCATCGAAGGAGGTGATCGACTGAAAGTATTTTCCAAAAGCCAACAAGGCTTCCTCCTGGAACAAGTTTGCCAGGAAGGTGATGGAATTTGGAGTTCCCTGTTTGCTCAATTCCGTTGGCATGCAAAGTGCAGGGTGTCCAGTCAAATTGGTAATCGCCAGTTGTCTGCCACCAAAGCTTGGTGCAATCACCACGTCAAATGCCTGCATCGCTGCATTTGTTTTTTCCATCAGGATAGAACGGTGACGAAGGGTATTGATGTATTCAATCGCAGGAATGGTTCTAGCCTGTCTGAAATAATTTGGCCAGTCGTTTTTGGTTTGTCTTGTCATTTGATCATCGATGTTCAAGCGTGTGAATGCATCAAATGCAGCAGCAGCTTCGCTTCCAATGACAATACCGATCATGTCGAACTGATAGGTTTCTGTATCCGGGAAATTCATAGGATGCAATTCGACACCAGCAGCTGTCAGTTGTTTCAAAACATTCCACTCCTGCGCAGCAGTATCCAGTTTGTCAAAAATATTTTTTGCATATGCGATCTTCAGTTTTTTTACATCCATGTTTGGATTGTAGTTGAAAGCAGCATCTACTGCACTTGCATCTTTGTTGTCTGTGCCGTGGATATAACTGAATACGGTTGCTGCATCTTCTGCAGATCTGCATATGGGACCAATCTTGTCCAGGCTCCAACTCAACGTCATGGCACCCGCGCGGCTCACACTTCCAAAAGTTGGGCGCAAGCCGGTTGCTCCGCAGGTATGGCTGGGCGATACGATGGATCCATGTGTTTCTGTTCCAATGGCAAACGGAACGAGTCCGGCGACTGTTGCTGATGCAGACCCTGCAGATGAGCCACTGGAGCCTCTTTCAAGGTTCCAGGGATTTTTGGTTCTTCCACCAAACCAATAGTCACCCATTGCCAGTGCACCCAATGTGAATTTTGCCACAAGCACCGCGCCTGCAGCTTTCAATCTTGAATATACATAGGCATCTTCTTCAATTACTTGTTCTTTGTATGGTGCAGCACCCCAAGTTGTTTTGGTGCCTTTTACTGCAAACAGGTCTTTGAGTCCGTAGGGGATTCCCTGCAGGGGACCCTTATCGATTCCTTTTTTAAAATCATCATCTGCTTGTGCAGCCTGTTGCATGGCGATATCTTCGGTGATGCTTACTACACACTGAAGGGTGTCGCCATATTTTTTTATTCTGTTGATAAAAAATGTAGTCAGTTCTTTCGAGCTGATCAACTTTTTGCGCAGCAGCGATCCCAGTTGTTGGATGGAATAAAATGCCAGCTCATTTTTATTTGAGGGCAGTTGAATGTTCTTGTTGTATTGCCAGTTGATTTTTTGTTGTGCAGCATTGTCGGGTTTCAAACGTTGTGCGGCGCTCATGGCAATGTTGTTGTTCAGTTGAAGCGCATGTATTTTTTTATAGTCAGCCAGGTTGTCTTTCAGGTCCTGCAGCATCATGTCAATTTCCTGTTCTGTAAATCTTATATCATAGAGGAGTCCTGCTTGCTTAACAGTTGTTGTAGAGATGGAATCCTGCGCATTCGCATAGAAGTTGATGCAGAGCAGCGCGATGAATAATTTTTTCATGGTCTTATTTTACGTCGCGTTTTAAATACGTTGAATAATCAGGGATGCTGCATGTATACTCTTCGAACATCAGCGGCGAGGTAAGTAAAAAATCCGCTGTTGCCCGATCGCAGGCGAATGGAATGTTCCAGGTCACAGCCAGTCGCAACAAGGCTTTGATATCTGGGTCATGCGGTTGTGCTTCCATGGGATCCCAGAAAAAAATCAGTGTATCCACTTGTCCCTCTGCAATCAGCGCACCGATTTGTTGATCGCCACCGAGGGGACCGCTCAATAATTTTTTAATCGATCTGTCGAGTGCTTCTTCCAGCAATTTCCCAGTCGTGCCAGTCGCCAGCAGTTCGTGTTTGGACAGGGCATGTTTATTGTATACAGCCCAATCAATCAATTCTTTTTTCTTGTTGTCGTGTGCAACCAGTGCAATGCGTTTTCTTTTGTTCAGTGATCGCTTTTTTTCCATCTATGATTTTTGTAGGTGGAAGTTAACAAAAAACCGCATCCTGTTAGGGATGCGGTTGATAATCAAAAACCCATCTGATCATTATGTTGTTTGAGCTTCTTTCAGTTTTTCTCTGATTTTTGCTTCAATTTCGTTCGCCATTTCCGGATTGTCGATGATCAATTGTCTGACACTGTCGCGTCCCTGTCCCAATTTATCTCCGTTGTAACTGTACCAGCTGCCGCTTTTTTGAAGAATGCCCAATTCAACACCCATGTCGATGATTTCTCCTGATTTGGAGATGCCTTCACCGAAGATGATATCGAATTCTGCAGAACGGAAAGGCGGAGCTACTTTGTTCTTGACCACTTTCACCTTCACGCGGTTACCGATCGCTTCTTCACCGTCCTTGATTTGAGCCGCTCTGCGTATATCAAGACGTACAGAAGAATAGAATTTTAATGCGTTACCGCCAGTGGTGGTTTCTGGATTTCCAAACATCACGCCAATTTTCTCACGCAACTGGTTGATGAAAATGCAGATCGTATTTGTTTTGCTGATCGTGGCAGTCAGCTTTCTGAGTGCCTGGCTCATCAGTCGCGCATGCAATCCCATTTTGCTGTCACCCATCTCTCCTTCCAATTCGCTTTTCGGAACCAATGCTGCCACAGAGTCAATCACCACCACGTCCAAAGCCCCTGAGAGAATCAGTCTGTCGGCAATTTCCAATGCCTGCTCACCATAATCAGGTTGAGAGATCAACAGGTTGTCGACATCCACTCCCAATTTTTTTGCATAGGCACTGTCGAATGCATGTTCCGCATCTATGATGGCACATACACCGCCTTTTTTCTGTGCTTCTGCAATCACATGGGTCGCAACGGTCGTTTTACCTGAACTTTCTGGTCCGTATATTTCAATCACCCTTCCCCTGGGCAAACCGCCGATGCCAAGTGCTGCATCCAATCCGATAGAGCCTGTTGATACCACTTCAATTTGCGCCTCTCCTTTCTCATTCATCATCATCACGCTTCCTTTTCCATAATCCTTCTCGATCTTGTCCAGCGTGAGTTTCAGCGCTTTTAATTTTTCATTGTTTGACATAATTATAAATATTTGAGAGGGTAAAGGTAAAACATCCAAATTGAATAAACTAATTTTTTTAGCATTTTATCCACTAAAATTATTAGTGTTTTTCACAAAAAACCCTGCTGATTAGACAAACAGCAGGGTAGACATGAGAAAACAAACAAGAAAATGCTGGCAAGCAGCCAGTAACAAAAATCACTTTGAAGTTAATGATTTCATAGCAGCCCCGCAAAATTTAGTTACGCACATCCAGCTTATTTTTATGTTACCTAAACCGGTTGTATGAAATACATATTGCTCTTTGCCTGTCTTTTTCAACTCCAAACTGTCAACTGTCAGCTGCCAACTCCCGTGACCCTCCCCAATGGTTGGTCGCTTACGCCGGTCGGCAGAAGTCTTGCTTTGGGTGACCTCCCCTTGAACATGGCAGTATCCCATTCCGGCAAGCGCATGGCAGTGAGCAACAATGGGCAAAGCGGACATTCCATCCAATACATCGACATCGCCAATGAGCGGGTGCTCGATGAGCTGGTGATGGAGAAAGCCTGGTATGGATTGGCATTTTCCGAAGACGATCAATTGTTATATGTATCTGCTGGTTATGATAACAGGATCAATGTGTATGGCACCAAAGGAGATCGATTGGCTTTGAAAGACAGCATCCTGTTGGGTAAACCATGGCCGGTGAAAATCGGACCCGCCGGCATTGCCATCAACAGCAAAAAGCATTTGTTGTATTCGGTTACGCGGGATGACAGTTCGCTCTATATAATTAATATACATGATAAGTCGATTCTTCGTCAGATCAAATTGGGGGCAGAAGCATACAGCTGTCTGCTTTCGCCAGATCAAACCATATTATATGTATCCCTTTGGGGCGGGGATCAAGTATTGAAAATTGATGCATCCAATGGCAACATCATCGCTCGTCAGCCGGTAGGTGACAATCCCAATGAAATCATCCTCAATAAAAAAGGTGATCGCTTGTTTGTGGCCAATGCAAACGACAACTCGGTTTCTGTTATCCGCACAAGTGATATGAAAACCATTGAAACGTTGAATGCTGCCTTGTATGCAGATGCGGTGCCGGGGTCGACCACAAACGGACTCGCATTGTCGGCCGATGAAGAACGTTTGTACATCGCCAATGCCGACAACAATGCCTTGGCAGTTTTTGAAGTGGAAGATGTAGGATCGAGCAGGTCACTCGGATTCATACCGGTTGGTTGGTATCCTACCAATGTGCGCGTGGTAGGCAAAAAAGTTTTTGTAACCAATGGGAAGGGTTTCAATTCCCTTGCGAATCCCAATGGTCCGAATCCCCTGGGCAACAAACAGAAAGTGATTTTCCAAAAAGGCGATGCATCCAAGCCTGCGGCGGTGGAGTATATCGGTGGACTATTCAAGGGTACCATGAGTATTTTCGAGGAGCCCTCTGAGCAGTTGCTGGGGTCCTATTCCAAAGCGGTCTATGCCAATACACCTTATTCAAAAGAAAAAGAAATGCAGGCAAGCGGCGAAGCCGGCAATCCCATTCCCATGAAAGTCGGCGATCCCTCTCCCATCAAATACGTGTTTTACATCGTGAAGGAAAACAGAACCTATGACCAGGTTTTGTCTGATGTTCCCGGTGGGAATGGTGATACCAGTTTGTTGTTGTTTGGAGAAAAGATCACACCCAACCAGCATGCGCTGGTGAAGGAATTTGTATTGTTGGATAATTTTTATGTGGATGGGGAAGTCAGTGCTGACGGGCATAACTGGACATTCGGGGCATATGCAACAGACTATCTCGAAAAAAATTGGCCGACATCATATGGTGGAAGGGGCGGTGATTATGATGCTGAAGGAAGAAGACGTGCTGCAGATAACAAGGGTGATTTTATTTGGGGGAACGCCAAGCGTCATGGAGTGAGTTACCGGACCTACGGAGAATTTGCTGATGATTACAAACCAAATTTGAAAATATTGGAAGGACATTTTTGTCCCTATTATACCAGTTGGGATGAAACCGTTCGCGATACCACCCGGGTAAATCAGTGGAAAAGGGATTTTGATTCATTGTTGCGCATCAATGCAGTTCCGCAGTTGAATACATTGCGTTTGATCAATGATCATACGGAGGGGATGAGTTTGGGAAGGCCAACACCCTTTGCGCATGTGGCTGACAATGATTGGGCAGTTGGATTGTTTGTCGAGCATTTATCCAAGTCACCCATCTGGGAACAGTCCGTTGTTTTCATCGTGGAAGACGATGCACAGAATGGTCCCGATCATGTCGATGCACACCGCACCACTGCTTATGTGGCGGGAGGGTATGTCAAACGGGGATATATAGATCATACACCCTACAGCACTTCTTCCATGGTGAGAACCATTGAATTGATTTTGGGGATGTCGCCCATGTCGCAATACGATGCAGCTGCAACACCTATGTGGCGGAGTTTCAGTAAGATATCCAATACAAAAACTTTTCATGCCATTCCAGCCAATGTCAATTTGAACGATGTGAATACCAAGGATGGTCCCCTTGCAAGAAAGAGCAAGACATTTGATTTCAGCAAAGAGGATCGTGCAAATGATTTTGAGTTCAGCGAAGTGATTTGGAAAGGAGTGAGAGGTGAACACAGCGTGATGCCTGCACCCAAAAGAAGTGCTTTTGTTCGAACAGTTGATCTAGATGAAAAATAACGTATTATATTTGCGTAAAGTCAATTCTTTAAAAGAAACTAACAATGAAAACTAAACATTTTGTATTGCCTCTGTTATTGGTAGGTACACTGTTTTCTTGCGTAAGCACCAAGAAGTATCAGGCATTGAATGACAAGTATGCTTCTTTGAACAATCAGTTGATTGAATCACAAAAAGAAACAAAAGCATGCAAGGATGAAAAATCAGAAGCTGATCGTCAGCGTGCCATTGCAGATGCGCAAAGAGAAGCACAGATTGCATCTTTGAAAGATCAGGTTGAAATGTTGAAGAAAAACAACAACGTTGCCCTCAAGCAATTGGAAGATTTGTCTGTGATTTCTTCATCTCAGGCAGAGAGCATCAAAAAGTCATTGGATAATATTGGTGCGAAAGATTCATATATACAATCTATTCAGCAGGCAGCTGCCAGAAAAGATTCTTTGAACATGGCATTGGTCATGAATTTGAAAGGTGCCTTGGGTGATTTGGAAGACCAGGATGTAAACATCAAGGTTGACAAAGGAGTGGTATATGTAGATATTTCCGACAAGGTGTTGTTCAAGACCGGAAGTTTTGATGTGAACGACAAGGCAAAAGTGGTGTTGGGCAAAGTGGCTACTGTATTGAAAGCTCAGCCAGATTTGGAATATATGGTGGAAGGCCATACAGATAATGTAACATTGAACGGCAACAATGATTTGATGCAGGATAACTGGGATCTCTCAGTCAAGCGTGCAACAACCATTGTAAGATTATTGCAAAAACAATATGGATTGAACCCGGCTCAGCTGGTTGCAGCAGGACGTTCAGAGTATCGTCCGATTGCTGACAATTCAACTGCAGAAGGAAAAGCAAGAAACCGCAGAACACGCATTGTGGTTCTTCCTCAGTTGGATCAGTTCTTCAAATTGTTGGAAAGAAAGTAATGTAGGCCAACGCTTACTTACCCATTAAGAAACCAGAGAGCGATCTCTGGTTTTTTTTGTGCAAACATCTTTAAGCATTGATCAACTCAAACTCACCGGTTGATTTGTTTTTGCGGACGTTGTGCCCTTCGAAATATTTTCCGTTCATGGCAACATAAACGCCGTGGGGAAGGGTTTGTACAAAGGCCAGTGAGCTGCCGAGATTGAAGAGTCCGTCGGAACTGCCAAACTTATAAGGAACCATTGCGCCGGTAAGGACAATGGTTTTTTCTTTGATGTTATCTGCAAGAAATTTTGCTGTTACTGCCATGGTATCTGTACCATGTGTGATGATGATCTTGTCATGTGGAGCCTGCTTGCAAGCGTCGGCAATCAGCTCCCTGTGTTCATCCTTCATATCCAAACTATCAATCATCATCAATGTTGTGATATCAAGATTCAAATTGCTTCTTCCCAGTCGGAGCATTTCATGCAGATGGGTTTCCTTGAAAAACAATTCACCCGTCAGTTCATTGTATTCCTTGTCAAACGTTCCTCCTGTAATGAATACCTTGATGTTCATGGCCTAATTTACAAACTTTCAAAAGAATGCTTACCTTTTATCTGTAAAACAGTCAATATGAGAAAGAGTTTACTGTCGCTGCTGATCTCTGCATGCACACTCCTGGCAAATGCCCAGGCAGATTATGTCATCGTTAACGGAAGAATTGTAGATGGTACCGGCAACAGCTGGTTCAGAGCAGATATTGCCATTCGGCAAAACAGGATTGTGGAGGTTTCCAGGGGACTCACAACCAAGTATCCCAACGCAAAAATCATTGATGCTTACAACAATATAGTGGCACCCGGATTCATCGATGTACATGCACATATCGAAGAAAGTATTTTTAAAAAACCTACGGCCGATAATTATATACATGATGGTGTGACATCGGTGGTGACGGGCAATTGCGGCAGCTGTGCAGATGATATTGCACAGTTCCTATACAAAATAGACAGTACAACAACTTCCATCAATGTGGCAACCCTTGCTGGACACAATACGATTCGGAGATTGGGAATGGGATTGGACAACCGAAAAGCAACCCCGGAGGAAATGAAAAAAATGGAAGGGTTGATGGCACAGGCGATGAAAGATGGTGCAGTGGGACTCTCCACCGGCTTGATCTATCTGCCCGGAATGTATTCTCCAACAGAAGAAATTGTGGCGCTTTCAAAAATTGCAGCTGCAAAAGGCGGTGTCTATGCAACACATATGCGCAACGAAGGAAACCGTGTGCACGAAGCGATTCATGAAGCACTTACCATTGGAAGAGAAGCAAATATTCCGGTTCAGATTTCTCATTTCAAGGTTACAGGAAAAAATAATTGGGGGAGATCATCCGAAACCCTCGGAATGGTTGAGGATGCAAGAAAGCAGGGATACGATGTAACCATCGATCAGTATCCATACACTGCAAGCAGTACCAATCTCGCTGTTCGTTTGCCTGATTGGGCGTTGGAAGGGGGACTCGATTCATTGCGAGTTCGCATGAAAGATCCAACCATCCGTAAAAAAATCTTGGACGGGATGAAAGCATCCCAGCAAAAAGACAAACAGAAAGATTACAGTTTTGCAGTGGTGGCATGGTATGGACCCGATACAACCATGAACGGCAAAAGCATCACTCAAATCAACATTGAAAAAGGTCGTAAGAAAAATTTTATCAATGAAGCAAACCTGATTTTGGATATGCTGGCCAAGGCCAATGCGCAAATGATTTATCATACCATGAATGAAAAAGATCTGGTATACTTCATGAAATATCCTTTTAATATGCCTGCTGCCGATGCAGGAGTGAGCGATGGGAAAGGCATGCCGCATCCGCGCGGATATGGAACCAACGCACGTGTATTGTCAAGGTATGTAAGAGAACAAAAAGTAATTGGCTTGGAGGAAGCGATTCGCAGAATGACATCTCTTCCAGCTACTAAATTCAATTTAAAGGATCGTGGATTGATCATGGAAGGAAAATATGCTGATATATTGATACTGAATGAATCAACCATTCAAGACAAATCCATCTATGAGAATCCCCATCAACTCACAACAGGCATCGACTATGTTTTTGTCAATGGAAAATTGGTCATTGAAAATGGTCAGCATACGGGAACAAAAAGTGGTGTTGCCTTGAGAAATATGCAATAAAAAAAGGGCCGTCTTTCGACGACCCCTTGGCGTGTCATATAGGTATTTGCAGATTAATTTTTTAACAGCGTGATTGTATTTGCTTTTACAGCTTGTCCCTTCACTGCAGTTACTGAATTTGTTTGTGTTTTGTAACCGGTTGCTTCAAACTTCAATGTATAAGTGCCGTCTACCAATCCACGGATTTTGAATTCACCATCAGGTCTGGGAAGTGCTTTTGCAACTTCTGCGCCGCTTGCATCGAGTGCTGTTACCACTGCAAAGATGTTTGCAGGAAGAACTTGTCCGGATATTGCTGCGAAGTTTTCATCGCAGAATGGGCGCATTTGTGGAGTGAGGTAATACTGACCGTTTGATTCTTTGATGGACCTCGCAACATCAATATCGATAATTACTTGTTCATCTTGAACGGAAGTATGATCATCATGTCCACGTCGAGGTCTATCTCCAGGTCCGCGGCCATGTCCGCGTCCACCTCTGTGCTCATCATGCAAGTTGATGTATAAGAAATTATTGGTTTCATTTTGCAGAATCAACGGATGTTCAACATTGTCTTTTGTCGTTACAGAATTATTGGTGCCGAGCGTGATTCTTACTTTTCTAACTTTTCCTGTGATATTGCCTTCGGCAATTTTTGCATCGATGCCGTTGCGAAGGGTCATTACATCAATCACACCTGCAGTGAAGTTGAGATCTGTCCATACCCCATACTCATCATTTCTTTTCATGTGATCATCATCATGACGGTCGCCATCACCATAATGGTCATCCCTCATGTGCGCTTCGCTGTTATCTACTTTTACTTCTACTTTTTGGATATCAATTTTTGCTGCAATGTAATCTCCGGGTGCATCAGTCAACAGTACACTGAATGTTCCTGTCCCCAAACCAGATTTAGAACAAGAGGTGAACCCTATGGCTAAAACGGCCAAGGCTGCGAAAGCGGATAAAAAAATGTTTCTTGATTTCATGTGTGTCATTTTTATTTTTTAAATCATAGGGTGATCAGCCCGAGCATATAGATAGACCTGTTATGATGTCTTGGGTTTAATGAGGTTCTTCCTTAAACAATATTTTAACAGAAACCTCTTCCCTTTCCCGGTCAATTGATTTACCAGCCGCAGCTTCAGAGGCAGCTGCTATCCTCCTTTTACAGTAAATTGCAGTCATGTTGAATTATCTGGATGGGCTGAATCCGCAGCAGCGGGAAGCCGTGTTGCACAGGGATGGTCCGTTGATGATCATAGCGGGTGCCGGAAGTGGAAAAACAAAGGTGCTTACTACCCGCATCGCGCATTTGATGGCGAACGGGGTTGATCCCTTCAGGATTTTGGCACTGACCTTTACCAACAAGGCAGCGAGGGAGATGAAGGAGCGGATTGAGTCGATGCTGGGCAACCGGGAATCCAATAATTTATACATCGGGACCTTCCACTCTGTATTTGCTAGGATTTTGAGGGCTGAGGCTACGAGAATCGGGTATCCCTCCAGTTTTACCATTTATGATACGGATGATGCGAAGAGTGTACTGAAAACAGTCATCAATGAATTGAACCTAGATGACAAGATGTACAAACCTGCAGTGGTTTACAACCGCATCTCTGCTGCTAAAAATGCATTGATTACTGCAGAGGAATATGCAAATGATTTTGGACTGCAACAGGAAGATGCAAGAGCCAATCGTCCGGCTATTTCTCAAATCTACCTCGCCTATTCAAAAAGATGTTTCAAGAATGGAGCGATGGACTTTGACGATTTATTGCTTCAATTCTATTTGATATTGAAACTTCATCCAGAAGCGTTGCATAAGTATCAGCACAAGTTCAATTATATCATGATTGATGAGTACCAGGATACCAATCCTGCTCAATATGAAATCATCAAGCTGCTTGGGGCGATGCATGAAAATGTTTGTGTAGTTGGGGATGATGCACAATCTATTTATTCTTTCAGGGGTGCGACCATTGAAAACATTTTGTTGTTCAAAAGAGATTATGATGATGTGAAAGTGGTGAAGCTGGAGCAGAATTACAGAAGCACCAAACAGATTTTGAATGTTGCCAATCAGGTGATCGCCAATAACAAGGGACAGATTCCAAAGGAGTTGTGGACAGACAATGGTGAGGGAGAAAAAATCAGGTTGGTACGCACCATGACCGACAATGATGAAGGAAAATTTGTTGCGGATACCATACAGGAGCAAAAGTTGCGCAACCATTATTTCAACAAAGAATTTGCAGTCCTGTACAGAACAAATGCTCAGAGCCGTGCATTTGAAGAATCGCTCCGCAGGATGAACATTCCCTATACCATCTTTGGCGGCATCAGTTTTTATCAGCGCAAGGAAATCAAAGATTATATCGCTTATCTCCGAGTGATTGTCAATCCCCGTGATGAAGAGGCCCTTAAACGCATCATCAATTATCCGGTAAGAGGCATTGGGAAAACGAGTTTGGATAAACTGATCTTGTTCGCGAACGAGCAGCAGCTCACCTTGTGGGAGGTGCTTACCAAAGCAGCTGAATTTGGGTTCAAGGCTGGGACCTTGGAGGCCATTGAAAATTTTGTGCTGATGATCAAAAGCTTTGCCAGCATGCTGCAAAAAAGCAATGCATATGATGTTGCATTTCATGTTGGCAAACAAACCGGACTGGTAAAAGAATTGTTCAATGATAAAAGTACTGAAGGTGTTCAGCGCTATGAAAACGTGCAGGAGTTGTTGAACTCCATCAAGGAATGGGTGGATGACAAGCAGAACCGTGCACAGATTGATGAGGATGGGGTGTTGTTGGATACAAATGAAAAGACAGTTGACGGTTCACAGTTAACTGTTAACAGTCAACCGTCAACCGATAACAGTCAACCCTTATCTGATAACGAACTTCAAGAACCGATTCCTGCAAGACCACTCCGTGAGGATGTCCTGCTCTCTGCATACCTGCAACAGATTACATTGCTAACGGATGCCGATAACAAGGATGAGCATGCAGACACTGTCAAGCTGATGACCATACATGCTGCCAAGGGTTTGGAGTTCTCTTGTGTATTTGCTGTTGGATTGGAAGAGATGTTGTTTCCCAATGCCATGAGTATTAATACCAGAGAAGAGTTGGAAGAGGAACGCAGGTTGTTTTATGTAGTGATCACCAGAGCAAAACAGAAACTCTGGATCAGTTATGCAAATACAAGATATAAGTTTGGACAAGTAGTGCAAAATGATCCTAGCAGATTCATCAATGAGCTTCCGGAGGATCATCTTGATAGGTCCTATGCAGGAGGGGGATTCAGAAATCAATCCAGCGCAACTGCATCAGAGCGCATGAAAGGTTGGGGACAAACAACCACCATCCAACAGAAATCATTTTTCGATCAGCCTAAAAAAACAAATGAGCGTCCAGGGTACATGCCTCCGCCATCTTCCGTTACAAAACCCGTTATTCACCAGCCGTCGGCCGATTTCAAACCTAGCGATACATCTGATTTGAGAGAGGGACAAAAAGTGGAGCACCAGAAATTTGGATTCGGAATGGTTTTGAAAATGGAAGGCGCTGCACACAATCCCATTGCCACCATCCAATTCGATCTGAATGGAGAAAAGAAGATCATGCTGAACTATGCGAAGCTGAGGATTATTGAGTAAGGGGGGTCAAGAGACAAGTAACAAGGGACAAGATACAAGGAAGGAGGGAGGAGAGAGAAGGGGAAGAGGCAAGTAACAAGGGACAAGATAAAAGGGAGGAGAGAAAAGGGAGAAGGGGTTACAAAGAGGTAATAATAAGTAAAGAAAAAATACATTGTTTATGAAAAAGTTTATTCAAGTTTTACTATGCTCTTTTATTATTTCATCGACCCATGCGCAGGTGGTATTGGCTGAAAGAGAGCAGGCGCGGGTGATTGATGAAATACTCGAAGAGCGTTTCAATACTGTTTTACCATCCTTGATGGAAAGAACCGGTATTGATATGTGGGTGATCATCTCGCGCGAATACAATGAAGATCCTGTATTGAGGACGATGTTGCCGGCAACCTGGTTATCGGCGAGAAGAACCACGATGATTGTTTTTTACAATGATGTGAAAAAGAAATCAATCGAAAAACTTGCCATTGCTCGATACAATGTAGGTGAGTCGATCAAGGCATCGTGGGACATGAATACATTTCCTGATCAATGGGATGCGTTGATGGATATCATCGTTTCAAGAAATCCCCAAAAAATCGGATTGAATATTTCAGATGATTACGGACATGCAGATGGGTTGGATCATACACATTATGATATGCTGATGAAAAAAATTCCGTCAGCATTTAAGTCAAAAGTTGTCAGTGCAGAACCACTTGCAGTTGGATGGTTGGAAACCAGAACAGAAAAAGAAATGCAGATCTATCCCAAGTTGGTTTCTATTACCCATGATATCATTGCAGAGGGATTTTCAAACAAGGTCATTACTCCTGGTGTGACCACCACAGACGATTTGGTTTGGTGGTTTAGACAAAAACTTACATCACTTGGATTGATTACATGGTTTCACCCTTCAGTTGCAATACAGCGAAGTGATTCAACCAGCTTTGAACATCTGAGAAGTTTTTCCAATCGTCCCAAAGACGATATAGTACAGCCGGGTGATTTATTGCATGTTGATTTTGGAATTACTTATTTGCGTTTGAATACAGATTGTCAGCAACATGCTTATGTGTTGAAGCCAGGCGAAACCGATGCACCTGCATCCATCAAAAAAGCATTTGCCAACAGCAACAGGTTGCAGGATATTTTAACTTCCAACTTCAAAACGGGAAGAACAGGCAATGAAATACTGCTTTCTTCTCTCAAGCAGGCAAAGTCGGAGGGCATCACTCCTAGCATTTATACCCATCCTTTGGGTTTCAACGGACACGCTGCGGGTCCGACGATTGGCATGTGGGATATGCAGCAGGGTGTCCCTGGAAGCGGTGACTATACATTATACCCCAAAACTGCTTATTCTATTGAGTTGAATTCCTCCACATTCATCCCTGAATGGAAGAAAGAGATCAGGATCATGTTGGAAGAGGATGGCTATTTTGATGGATCCGGCTTCCGATATATCGGCGGCAGGCAGGAAAAGCTCCATATAATTAAATATTAGAGTACTATAAAAAAAATACTACTATGTATTGCATAGTATTATAAATATCCCTATCTTTGTCCTGTTAACCGATCATTTTCGGGTACAAAACGGGACATGAATATTGAAAATACACAGAGTCAGATGAAGAAGGGGGTGCTGGAATTCTGCATCCTGTCTATCATTCGCAGAGGGGAAGCCTATCCATCGGACATCATCGAAGAGATGAAAAAGGCCGAATTGCATATTTTGGAAGGCACCTTGTATCCATTGTTAACAAGATTGAAGAATGCTGATTTACTCAGCTACCGTTGGGTCGAGAGTCCGAGCGGACCTCCACGAAAATATTTTTCCCTGACTGACAAGGGTTTGGCTTTTTATGCTGAACTCGAAGCAACTTGGAGGGGAATGGCTGGTGCTGTGGAGAGGGTTATTAATACAGAGGGACAAGAGACAAGAGACGAGGGAGAAGGGTAACAGCCGTTAACAGTTAACTGTCAACCGTCAATCGTTAACTAACAACTTAAAACCTACAACTTATAACTAAGATAAAATGAAAAAAGTCATCAACATAAATTTTCAAGGCAGGGTGATTCCGATTGAAGAACCGGCGTACGAAAGTTTAAAAAAATATGTAGACAGTCTTCGTAATTATTTTTCAAATGAGGAAGGCAAAGACGAGATCGTCAATGATATTGAAAACAGGATTGCAGAACTCTTCAATGAGAAAATGAAAGCAGGTGCTTCCTTTATCACGGAAGAACATGTTGAAGCGATTATTTCTAGCATGGGAAGACCGGAGCAATTTGATGAGCTGTCGATGAACGATGAATCTTCTTCATCACAGAGCAATCAATATCAGCGTGCAGAGCATCCCAGGGGGAATCTCTTCCGCAATGCCAATGATAAATTGATTGGTGGTGTTTGCAGTGGTATTGGTTCCTATTTCAGGGTGGATACTTCTATTATCCGGGTGCTGTTTGTGTTGCTGGCTTTTGGATCCTTTGGATTCATGTTTTTTCTCTACATCATTTTGTGGGCCATCCTTCCATCAAAATATGTTGCTGAAACAGTTGTGAGAAGAAAGCTGTACCGTGATGCTGATCATAAAGTAATTGGTGGTGTATTGAGCGGTATTGCACAATATTTTGATATTCAGGTTTGGATACCAAGATTGATTTTCTTGCTTCCTGTTTTGTTGAGTGTTTTCAAAGAGACCTTCCCCTTCGGCTTCCCCATCTTTTATGGATTTTCAGGTTCCCTTACGCTGACATATATCATTCTCTGGGCGGTTATTCCCAAAGCAGTTACTGCTACTGAGAAAATGGAAATGAAAGGTGAGAAAATTGATCTTGCTTCAATCAAAAATAAAATCCAAGATGAACTGCAAGGGGTTAAAAAACATGTTGACGAAAACAAAGACAAGTGGGCGTCTAACATCAAAGCAAAATCATCTGAATTTGCCGAAGAAGTAAGACAAACGGAAGAGCACGTTTGGAGTGGTTTTTTCAGATTCATCGCTGCCGTCTTCAAAGTATTCGTCTTCTTTATCCTGGGAATCATTGCTGTGACCCTGTTTGCACTAGGAACAGCAATTGTTGTAGTTGGTTCTGCATTGATGCTGCTGAAAGACTTCATGGTCAACAGCAATATGATTCAATTGTATGGCTGGGGAACTGTCTTGCTTTTCCTGCTGCTTCCTATCATTGCTTTGCTGGTCTATTTTTTCAGGAAGTTGACCGGCATGAAATCGAAGTCATCCTGGTTGGGATGGACCTGGGGCGCGTTGTGGACGTTGGGATGGATTTCAGTGACAATGTTTTTTGTAACAGTATCAAAAGAATTCAAGCGATCAGGACAAATAAAACAAACTGTTCAATTGCAGCAGCCTACCTCTGGTAAACTCAAACTGATGTTTACAGAACTACCCGGGAAATACTATCCAATTGACTTCGATTTTTACAATGATCATGATGAGGATTTGGAAGGAATAGTTGGTTTGAGACTCTCAAGAAATGAAGACAGTTTATTAATGACCAACATGCGCATTCGATTGCAAAAAAGCAATGATGATAGTTTTCATGTAACTATTATCAAACGTGCACGTGCATCAAGCACTGCAGATGCAGAACAGTTTGCAGAACAGATTCAATACAGCGTTGAACAATCAGACAGTATCCTGAATCTCCAGCATGGTTTTATTGTTGACAACAAAAATAAATTCAGAAATCAGCAGTTGATTTTTGTTGTTGAAGTTCCTGTTGGAAAGGAAGTTTACATTGATAGAAAAGCAAGTAATTTTATTTGGTTCAACATAAGGGGTGGTGCAAGAGGACTCTCTTTGGACATTGATGAAGATTATGATGATGAATCGTGGCGCCCGGGTGTATGGTATAAAATGACTGAAAGCGGGATTGAAAGAAACAGTGATGCAAATGACATGGATAAGCCCAACCGACCAGCTCTACCCGATTCACCCATTGATCCAGAAGAAAAAATTGAGCGCCTGAGAGAGGAAATCCGCGAAAAAGAAAAGGAGCTTAAATCAGCTGCATACAAACTCAAGCAAAAAGACAGCACTGTTGAAATTGCTGAGCAATCCAGCGCTTCCAATCCTATCATTTCATCCAGTGCATCCGCCTCCGAGCAGACTGAATCAAATGGCAACTTTCAAATTTTATTCAGGGCCCTCAACTTGTTGAAATTGGCGCGATGATTTGATTTATCTTCGCGGCATGAAATCGACTCCATTTACCTCGCTGCATCTTGCATTGGGCGCGAAGATGGCACCCTTTGCAGGTTACAACATGCCCATCTCCTATACAGGCATCAACGACGAGCACCATGCTGTAAGAAACAATGTCGGAGTGTTTGATGTAAGCCATATGGGCGAATTCATCTTGAAAGGAGAGCATGCGTTGGATTTGATTCAGCGTGTCAGCACCAATGACGCATCTGTTTTGGAAAATGGACAAGCGCAGTACAGCTGCATGACCAATGAGAATGCAGGTATTGTAGATGACATGCTTGTTTATTGTGTGGAGAAAAACAAGGTATACATGTTGGTGGTGAACGCATCCAATATTGAAAAAGATTGGGAGTGGATTCAGCAATTCAATAAAGGAGATGTAGAGATGCACAACATCTCAGACAAAACATGTCTGCTGGCCGTTCAAGGTCCCAATGCCTGCAAGATCCTGCAGTCGCTTACTGAAATGGATTTGATCAATCTCAAGTATTACACCTTTGTAAAAGGAACATTTGCGGGCGTTGAAAATGTATTGGTCAGTGCAACAGGTTATACAGGAGCTGGCGGTGTTGAAATTTATTTTGAAGACAAAGGCGACGATGCTGTGCACATATGGAATGCCATTTTTGAAGCAGGAAAAGAAACAGGAATAAAACCTGTTGGATTAGGAGCAAGAGATACGCTGAGGTTGGAGAAAGGTTTCTGTTTGTATGGCAACGATATCGACGATTATACAACTCCACTGGAAGCGGGTTTGGGCTGGATTACCAAATTCAATAAATCTTTTACTTCTTCTGTATTTCTTGAAAAACAAAAAGCATCCGGGGTAGAAAAAAAATTGGTTGGATTTGAAATGATCGACAGAGCCATTCCGCGTCATGATTATTTCATCCGCGATGAAGAAGGAAATATGATAGGCAAAGTTACTTCAGGTACACAATCACCTACATTGAACAAGGGCATTGGCATGGGGTATGTGCTCAGTGATCATGCAAAGCCAGGATCAACCATATTGATTGACATACGCGACAAGCAAATGAAGGCTGTCGTTGTTAAATTCCCATTTGTAAAATAGACAGTCTCGTGGCATCCCGTAATCTTTATACATGTCTCTCTCCTGCCCTGCTGGATCTCTATGATATCAGCAATTCAGTAGTTGTCATCATCGATGTGCTTCGTGCAACTTCTACCATTGCTACTGCATTGCACAATGGTGCAGCTTCTGTGATTCCTGTTGCAACCGTTCCTCAATGCATAGAGTTGGGAGAAGCCCTGGGTGGCATTACAGCTGGAGAAAGAGATGGCAAAGTTGCTGAGGGACTCAAATACGGTAATTCTCCATTTGAATATCCAAGAACCTTTATTGAAAACAAAGTGTTGGTATTGACTACCACAAATGGTACCAAGCTTTTACACATGGCACTCGACAGGGGTGCACCTGAAATCATTACCGGCTCTTTCCCCAATCTTTCAGCGGTATGCAAACATTTGATTGCATCTGAAAAGGATGTCCTGCTTGGTTGTGCTGCATGGAAAGACCGTGTCAATTTGGAGGATACACTTTTTGCAGGTGCTGTCATCCACCAAATCAAATCACATTTCAATATTCACTGTGATTCTTCTGCTGTTGCCGAGAGCATGTATCTTGAAGCAGGAGAAGACCGTTTTGAATTCATGAAAGCAAAAAATGCAACCCACTATCACCGCCTCATGAAATACGGATTGGAAAAAGATATCCGGTATTGTTTGACTGCAGACGGTGCAAATGTTTTGCCTATTTTCAAAGGCGACCGATTGGTAATCTCCTAATTCGTAAATTGTAAAAAAAAATTCATGAGCAATGCTTCTTTGAGAAGCCAGGGCTGGTTTGGCCGTACTGGTAAAGACGGATTCATATACCGTGCGTGGATGAAAAATCAGGGGATTCCTGATGAAGATTTCCGCGGTAAACCTGTCATTGGTATTTGCAATACATGGAGTGAACTCACACCCTGCAATGCTCATTTTCGCGAACTCGCAGAATCGGTGAAGAAAGGCGTGATTGCTGCAGGCGGCTTCCCGCTTGAATTTCCGGTGATGTCGCTGGGGGAAACGCTGATCAAACCTACCGCCATGCTTTATAGAAATTTGGCGAGCATGGATGTGGAAGAATCAATCCGCGCCAATCCAATGGATGGTGTTGTCTTGTTGTGCGGTTGTGATAAAACAACTCCATCACTTGTGATGGGAGCCTGCAGTGTAAATATTCCAACCATAGTTGTATCCGGTGGACCCATGTTAACTGGCAGGTACGAGGGGAAAAATATTGGTACCTCAGATATTTGGCGATTTGCAGATGCAGTGAGAAGCGGTGACATGTCGCAAGAAGAACTCACCGTTGCAGAGGCATGCATGTGCAGAAGCCGCGGACATTGTGCAGTGATGGGCACTGCATCCACCATGGCATGCATGGTGGAATCACTCGGACTCACCCTTCCATCCAACGCCGCCATACCCGCAGCTGACAGCAGAAGAAAAGTATTGGCACAATATTCAGGAAGTAGAATCGTAGAGATGGTGAAGCAAGATTTGAAGCTCTCAGATATTTTGACAAAAGAAGCTTTTGAAAATGCCATCAGGATCAACGCTGCCATTGGTGGTTCAACCAATTTTGTGATTCACCTTATTGCCATTGCTCGCCGCATTGGTATTGAACTGACATTGGAAGATTTGCATGTGAACTCTGCAGACATTCCCCTGCTCGCAAATCTTCAGCCATCAGGTGAATACTTCATGGAAGATTTTTATTATGCTGGCGGATTGCCGGTTGTAATGAGGGCCATGCATGAGCGTCTACATGCTGATTGCATCACAGCCAACGGAAAATCATTGAAAGAGAATTACAAAGAAGCCACCTCATACAATGATCAGGTCATCAGAGATCTCAGCAATCCTTTTAAAAAAGAAACCGGGTTGGCTGTACTCAATGGGAACTTGTGTGAGAACGGGGCTGTTATCAAACCAAGCGCTGCGAGTCCGCATCTGATGCGCCATACAGGCCGAGCTGTTGTTTTTGAAAACATCGAGGACTACCATGCGCGGGTAGATGATCCTGCACTTGAAATCGATGAAACATCGGTGATGGTTCTGAAAAATGTGGGTCCAGTGGGTTACCCCGGCATGCCTGAAGTAGGCAATATGGGCATTCCCAAGAAATTACTTGAGAAAGGAATCAAAGACATGGTGAGGATTTCCGACGGCAGGATGAGCGGTACCGGATTTGGTACAGTTGTATTGCATGTATCGCCAGAAGCAGCCAAGGGCGGGACTTTGGCCTTGGTCAAAACCGGTGATATGATTGCGTTGGATGTTTACGACCGGACACTGCAGTTGTTGGTGGATGAAGAAGAATTGGAAAAACGCAAAGCAGCATGGAAGCCGACACATACAGAAGCTACAAGGGGCTATGTGCAGTTGTATCAACAACATGTTGAGCAGGCACATTTGGGAGCTGACATGGATTTTCTGAAAGGATGTTCCGGTAGCAAGGTTACGCGTGACTCCCACTGACAAAACAAATCTTTGAAGATAAGGGATTTTCTTGTATTTATTGATAGGATAACAGGTTGATTATTTTAATCAAATCTTTCATGCCATGCGAAATGTTTTCTGTTATTTTCGCAGATTAACCTGTTTCGATCATGTCTCTTTCGCATCTATTAAAATTTGTTTACAACAACGGTACAGACGAAGTCATTCGTCGCGGTAAAAAAATCCATGCCATCGGATTTGTGGAGTTTGTGGAAACAGATGATTTATTGGGCTCTGTAACGTTTCGCGTGAAAGATGACAATTACAGTACTTTCTATAAAGTTCATATTCAAAAATACAAGGATCCAAGAGCGCTTTCCCTTCGATGCACTTGCCCCTATAATTTAGGTGATATATGTCGGCATGAAGCTGCATCCCTGCTGCAATTGCAGGATCTCATTGATAAAAATATCATTGGTGACAATACCATCAAGTACGATCAAAAGCATACGATCGTCAAGATGAAACAAATTGAGCTCAAGACCATCAGGATGCTCGCGACTGCTGAGGTATGTGAGAAAGCAGAGATATTTTTAAGAACCAATAAGGCAAATATTTTACAGGCGAAAGAAGAAAGGGTCGAAGCGAGCGTCGATCTGAACGGAGAATCTTTTCCTGTTGTGATTCAGCGCAACGAAGAAAGAAATTTTGATACTTCCTGCAAGTGCAAAGAAGATACTCATCCCATATGCATGCACAAGGCAATTGTATTTCTTCAATTGCTCAATGCCTATGGGTCGCAGTATTTTGATTCGATCAGAAACTGGGACAAAGAGAAGAATAAACTCTTGGGGATTTACGGATACAGCATGAACGATGCTGATTGGGAGGAGAAATTTGAGTTTACATATAAAGATGGCAAACCATTCTTGCGCGTATTGGATGATACCATCAAAAGAGTAAATGCGGTGATCGAAGAAAAGAAACCCATTGTAAAGAAAGAGGCGATCGTATTGGAGGAAGAAAAAATAGTCGAGACTGGCATTGAATCTTCCAAGCGTCTTGGTATTGTATTCAAAGAAGTTCCAGACAGGTATCCATATTTTGCAGTTGAACTGGTGATGGGTGAATTTGACACTTCAACCTTGAAATTTGTAAGCAAGGTCGAACAAATCGATCTTTCCAAACATGTTGCTGTCAACGAGTTGGGTGAAGAAGACGTTGCAATGCTGAATGCGGTGAGAAAATTGCAAAAGAGTGAAATAGACAAATACGTGAGCAGAAATTCTCCCTTTTCAGGCATGTGGGAAAACATCATCTATTCTGAGGAAGAAGGATTGCCTGCTGAAACAACTGCATTGATCGATGAATATCTCTATCCCAAGGTTGTAAAACTATTTACGGAGAATGAGGGCAGAACAGCCTTTCTGAAATTACCTGCAGGTAAGATGTTCACCACTGCTCATCTCGTGCAGCTCGGTATAGGTGAAGGAAGGATGAAACCCGGACTAAGGGTGGAGATGAAAAAAAAGCAGGTTGAAATCACACAAATGATCGTCGTAGAGGAATGGGATGCTGATTTAACGCTCAATGAGTGGACCTCCATTTTACTCCCCGTATTCAACAACCAATTTTTTTGTTGGAGTTCATTGGATGATGTGGAGGCAATCGGACATTTTACTTCAGAGAAAAATAGAAATATTTCTTTGGCTGATTGGCCCAATTTTCTAAAAGATAAAGTGCTGCCCTTCGCGAGAAAATACAAAGTGGATTTTGACAAGTCCATCATGTCTGATGTATATGAAGGCGAACCCGAGTTGAAGTTGTTGCTGCAGGAAAAAAACGACTACCTGATCTTCACGCCAGTATTTGATTATCATGGTTATGAAATAAAATACAGTGACAAGGATACCGTCTATATATCCGATCAGGGGAAAATCAAATTGATCAAGCGAAATCCTGAAACCGAAGGTGCATTTATCAATCGCATTACTTCTCTTCATTCAAATTTTGTCAGGGCTGAGAACAGCTTTAATCTGATCTTAAAGGGATCAGAGGTATTGAAAAACAACTGGTTCTTCCTGTTCGTAGATGCCATGAAGGAAGCAAACATCCCCATTATTGGATTTGAAATCTTAAAAAATTTCAGGTTCAATACGGCAAAGCCTGAGACCAGGATTTACATATCCAATGGAATTGATTGGTTCGATGCCAAGGTGGATATTGTGTTTGGTGGACAAAAAGTTACGGTAGACGATATCAAAAAAGCCTTGCAAAACAAACAGCAGTTTGTTCAATTGAAAGACGGCAGCCTGGGAATTCTTCCTGAAGAATGGTTGAAGAAATATGCATTGCTCTTCAAGGTTGGTGAAGGAAAGCAGGATCAGCTGAGGCTTTCCAAATATCATTTGAGCATCATTGATGAGTTATACAATGGAATCGATGAAGAGGAGGTGATGATCAAATTGGAAGAAAAATATGATCGTCTAAGATCTTTCAACCGCATCAACGAAGTAGATCCCCCCAAAGCTTTGTCTCATATACTTAGACCCTATCAGGTAGCGGGCTATCATTGGTTGAATTATTTGAATGAAGTTGGATGGGGCGGCATATTGGCTGATGACATGGGTTTGGGTAAAACGGTTCAGGCACTTTCATTTATACAGTTGTACAAGGAAAAAAATGGGAAGATGACTTCTTTGGTTGTTTGTCCCACTTCCCTCATGTTCAACTGGGAAAATGAAATTAAAAAATTCACTCCCAACCTTACATACGTCATACATCATGGTGGTGAGCGCATCAGGAACAACAAGCGCTTTGAAGATTATGATATCATCATCACCACATATGGAACATTGAGAAGTGATATCAAATTCATGGTTGAAATTGAATTTGATTATGTTGTACTGGATGAATCGCAGGCAATCAAGAATCCCCAAAGCAAGGTGACCAAAGCAGCAACTCTGCTGAATGCAAAGCACAAACTGTGCATGAGCGGTACGCCTTTACAAAACAATACGTTCGATATTTATGCACAAATGAATTTCTTGAATCCCGGTATGCTGGGCTCGGTAGAGTATTTCAGAAATGAATTTGCAACACCCATTGATAAGTTTGGTGAAAAGGATCACAAGGATCATCTCAGGAAATTGTTGTTCCCATTTATCTTGCGCAGAACCAAAGAACAGGTAGCAAAAGATCTTCCTGCAAAAACAGAAACCATTCTTTTCTGTGAAATGGAAGAAGCGCAAAGAACCATTTATGATGCATACCGAAATGATTACCGTGATAAAATCATGGGTGTCATCAGTGAGCAGGGGATTGACAAATCGCAACTGACCATTTTACAGGGACTGATGAAGCTTCGTCAGATATGCGACTCACCGGCCATCATGAATGAGGAGGAGAAAATGCCCAATGTATCTGTAAAGCTTGATGAAATAGGACGTGAGATCACAGAAAACATAGGCAATCACAAGGCATTGATATTTTCTCAGTTCCTCGGAATGTTGGCATTGATCAAAGAAAAGCTTGTTGAACTGGGAGTAAAGTTTGAATATTTTGATGGAAGTACTACCGCAACTGAGAGAGAGCGCGCGATACAAAGTTTTCAAAACAACGATGAGGTAAGGGTATTTCTGATCTCACTGAAGGCAGGTGGTGTGGGTCTCAATCTTACCGCAGCGGATTATGTTTACATTGTTGATCCATGGTGGAACCCGGCAGTAGAACAACAAGCGATTGACAGAACACATCGCATTGGCCAGACCAAAAATATTTTTGCTTATCGCATGATTTGCAAGGATACCATTGAAGATAAAATCATACAACTGCAGGAGAAGAAAAGAAGCCTTGCAAGAGATTTGGTAACTGATGACAGTGGGTTTGTTAAGAGTCTCACGAGAGAAGACGTTGAATATCTTTTCAGTTAATCTTCAGAGAAAAGATTTTACACTTAAAAAGATTGTCGCAGCAACAACCAACCATCCAAAGGCTTTGAGCCAGGCAGGATGAATATAAGCTCCAACAATTTTTTTATTACTTGATCCTATGATAATCAGCATCAATGCAATTGGTAAAATGAATCCATTCAATGCACCAACCGCAACCAATATGTTGACTGGTTGACCAACGATGATGAACACCGTCAACGAAATCAACACAAAAACAGTAAGTATAAAAGATTCTTTTTTATGGATTGATGGGTGCATGGATTTTAAAAATGAAACCGAAGTGTAGGCAGACCCTACGACTGACGTGATTGCAGCACTCCACATCACAATGCCAAAAATCTTGTATCCAATTATTCCAGCTGCTTGTTGAAAAACATCCGCTGCAGGGTTGGCTTGATTCAGTGTTATTCCTTTTGCTACCACTCCCAAGGCTGCCAAGAACAATAAGATTCTCATGGTTGATGCAAGCAATATGGCCGATACGGCTGACTTGCTAACTGATGCAACATGATCAGTACCGGTTTTCCCTGCATCTATCAAGCGATGTGCACCCGCAAAACTGATATAACCTCCTACTGTTCCTCCCACCAATGTGATGATGGCCATGAAATCAATTTTTTGTGGAATAAAACTATCATGCAATGCAGTGGCATAAGGAGGATTGGAGGCAGTCACAACATAGATGGTCAACACGATCATTGCCATCCCCAACATCTTAGCAAAAAGATCCATCCATTTCAAAGACTCTTTATTGATGAAAATAATTATTGCAATTGCTCCGCTGATGGTTGCGCCTATTTTTGTATCCAGTCCTGTAAGCACATTCAAACCCAAACCAGCTCCGGCGAGGTTTCCGCAGTTGAATGCGAGTCCTCCTATTACAACCAAGATGGTTAAAAAATGTCCTGCACCAGGTAATACTTCATTTGCAAAATCCTGTGCCCTCTTCCCACTTGCACAAAGTATTCGCCAAATATTCAATTGTGCACCAATGTCCAACAATATGGAAATGAGAATAACGAATCCAAAACTGGCCAATAACTTATTGCTGAATACCGCGGTTTGTGTGAGAAACCCGGGACCAATTGCAGATGTTGCCATTAAAAAGGCAGCAGCTATCAGCGGTGATGAAAATATTTTATTCTTCAATTGCTTCAATTAATGAGTGATGTCAATCTTTTGCATATAGAAGGCATCGTGCAGGGCTTTTGCAAATTCAATGGCATGCTCACCATCTCCATGTATGCAGATTGTTTTCACCGACATGGGGATCATATTTCCAGCAGTTGTTCGAACTGCTCCTTGTTGAACCATATTCATGACTTGCTCAATGGAGACTGCTCTATCTGTGATCAATGCATGGGGCATGGTTCTGGGTGTAAGCGACCCATCATCGGTGTAGGTCCGGTCTGCAAATCCCTCTCCAACATAATTCAATCCCATCGCTACACAAACATTTTCAAAAATACTGTTAGGGAGTCCGTATACCTTTAAAGAGGGATCCACATCATGAATGGCTTTTGCAATTGCTTCAGCAACTTCTATATTTTTTGCTGCTGAATTGTACAAGGCCCCATGCGGTTTTACATGATGCAGTGAAGCTCCTTCTTCTCTTGCTATTTTTTTGATCAATTGAATTTGCTGTAATACTTCGTTGTATAGCTCATCTGCTGTCATTTGTATTTCATTCCTCCCAAAATGTTCACGATCGGGATATGAAGGATGTGCACCAATTGCAACTTTGTATTGCTGTGCAAGACGAATGGTTTCTTGCATGATTGATGTATCTCCCGCATGTGCACCGCATGCGATGTTGGCAGAACTGATATAAGGCATGATCTGGGCATCGTTGTTCATCCCTTCTCCCATATCGCAGTTCAAATCAATCTTCATACCCAAATGTATTGATTATCCGCTCAAAATATTTTATATTCAACATATGAAAAATAGAAGAACATTCATTCAATCTGCTGCGCTTGCTTCAGCGGGATTGATGGCCAGTAAATCTTTTGCATTCAACATCTTGCACAAGGATATTCAGGAAGAGCTTATCATCGGACACAATGGGATGCGGTACAAGGTCGACAAGGCATGGGCGAAAATCAATTCCTCTTCCAATCCTTTGATCAATTGCCATGAAATGGTGCAGGATAGCAAGGGCCGTTTGTTCATGGTAGGAGATGATGTGCACAACAATATACTGGTATTTGATAAATCGGGTAAGTTATTGGATGCATGGGGACATTCATTTCCTGCGGGACATGGACTGACCATCAGCAAAGAAAACGATGAAGATTTTTTATTGATTGTTGACAACGGATTTTACAGCGATGCTTCCGGAAAGGGGAAGTCACAGCATGGAAATGTGGTGAAGACTGATTTGAAAGGCAGGATCATTTTTTCTTTTGCCCAACCTCATACCACTGGTGCGTATAAAGACGAGGATCGATATTTCCCTACCGAAACTGCTGTTGCACCGAACGGCGATATCTATGTTGCGGATGGATATGGCTCAGATTATATACTGCAGTTTGATAGCAGAGGAAGATTTATCAGAAAATTTGGTGGACATAACAATGAAAATCCTGATCACAATCTGAAAAATGCACACGGGGTTGTAGTGGATACCCGCGATAAAAACAATCCTGTTTTGATCTGCACTTCAAGAGAGGAATGCTGCTTCAAGATTTTTACATTGGATGGGAAGTATCTGCGAAAAATTGATCTTCCGGGAATGTATGTTTGTCGTCCGGTTGTTCATGGTGATAAATTATATGCTGGTGTTTGCTGGTCGAAGGATAAAGAAGGCAAACGCAATGCCAACACTGGATTTTTAACCATACTTGATTCAAAGAATAAAGTGGTATCGAGTCCGGGGGGAAATGCTCCAGTATATCAAAATGGTGTATTGCAACCCACGCTGCAGGATGCTTCCCGGGTATTCATGCACGGACATGATGTTTGTGTAGATGATGACGAGAATTTGTATGTATGTCAGTGGAATGCCAACCAAACACCTCCGATCAAACTGACCCGGGTATAATCATTCCATCATTTGAATGGTTGATCTGATCTTTTTTAATGTAATCAACTGCTGATCAGATTTCATATTGGAGGCCTCTTCGGTAATTTTATTGAAGCGAATGGCATCTCCCGGTTTGCATTGGGCAAGTTTGGCAAGATCGGCTGGCGCAATGCGCGCAATTCTTGGATATCCGCCGGTTGTTTGTGCATCAGACATCAATATGATGGGATTTCCATCATGCGTAATTTGAACGATTCCCTTTGTTACTGCAGTGGAAATCAATTCTTTTTTTTCTTGTAGCAATGGGACTTTTTCATTCAACCGATACCCCATTCTGTTAGATTGGGTTGAAAGTGTAAACTCGGTTGAAAAAAATGCAGCTTGTGCATCAGTGTCAAACCAATCGAATTCTGGTCCCTCGATACAATCAATCGATTTCTCAAGCAATTCATCTTCATTCAGATGAATTTTCCAATTAGAAATGCCAATGTTATTTTCTGTGTGATTGATTCCATGAATACTGATTGGACTTTTTTCAACATCAATCAGATCTCCTGTTTTCAATGGTATAGCAAATTCCTGAACGCTGAATGCGCCTGCAATGGCCAGATAAGACCTGCATCCTTTGGCAGATGGTTTCATTTTTAAAATCGCATATACAGGGATCTGCAATAATTTATAATGCGGTATTTCTAAATCATTGATGGTTGCAATGGAACCTGATCCTGTGATGGCAATGCAAGCAGCTTTATTGAATAGTATTTCTGTGCCATGCAAGGTCATTTCAATGACAGGAGCGGTTTCTTCGTTGCCACAGATGATATTGGCAACACGCGCTGAAAAATCATCCATTACACCACCAATGCTTACGCCAAATTCCTGCTCTCCCCAATGTCCAAAGTGTTGAAGCGAACTGCTCATGCCTGGTTTGATAATGGTAATGCTCATTGGTATTGGTAGAATGCTTCTTTTGAAATCGGTTTAAACTTGACAAGATCTCCTGCTTTCAGAAAACATGCTGGAATTCTTTTTTTCTCATACATCTTCAAAGGTGTTTTGCCAATCACATGCCATCCACCAGGGGAGTTCTTCGGATAAATACCGGTTTGCTTTCCGGCAATGGCAACACTTCCTACTTCAATGTGCAGTGATGGAATTTTTTTTCTTGGCATTCCCAAGGCTTCAGAAACAGATCCCATATAAGGAAAACCTGGAGTGAATCCAATCATATATACCCTGTAGGTCTCACTGCAGTGCATGGATATGATTTTTTCCTGATCAAGTTTTAGCGTAGTTGCAACCGATGCAAGATCTTCTCCCAGTTCATAGCAGACGGGGATGATTTTAGTATCAGTATGCTGTTTTTTGTTGACAGTTGACTGTTGACTGTTGTATGTTTTTATGATGTTGATGACTTCATCTTTATTTACTTCTTTGTTGAAGTAAATGGTGAGGCTGCTGTATGCAGGAACCGACTCGATGAAACCTTCGAAAGGGTGTGCATCGGTGTATGCTTTTAATGCAATGACATGCATGTTGACTGCCTCGCTGATGATTTCAGCGAATTCAAAAGTGATGGCATGATCATGAATGGAATAGATGCGTGTGCATTCCATTGACATGTATATTAGTAATTGATGACTTGCTCCTCAATGCTTTCAGGCAAGGTCCGCCATTCATATTCCTGGTTTCTCAATTGAGGTTCGAATCCACCTTCCTTGATTGCTTCCTGAATGGTTTTGTATGTAAACCTATGTGGGGCACCTGCTGCACTCACTACATTCTCTTCCAACATGATGCTTCCAAAATCATTGGCACCAGCATGCAAACAGATTTGTGCAATTTTTTTACCAACTGTCAACCACGATGCTTGAATATTTTTAACATTCGGCAACATGATTCTGCTGATGGAGATCATGCGAATATATTCTTCTGGAGTTGTCATGTTTTGTACGCCTCTGATTTTTGCCAGCAGGGTATCCACATCTTGGAAGGTCCATGGAATGAATGCCAAAAATCCTTTTGCATGATCAGGTTTGCGTGATTGTACTTCTCTGATTTTGATGAGGTGCTCAAATCTTTCTTCCAATGTCTCCACATGTCCGAACATCATCGTTGCAGAAGTGGTAATATTCAATTGGTGTGCAGCAGCCATCACATCCAACCATTCCTGTGCACCACATTTTCCATTGCTCACCAATCTTCTGACACGATCTACCAGGATCTCCGCACCTGCACCCGGCAATGAATCCATGCCGGCTTCTTTCAATGCCTTGAGTACTTCTGTATGGGTTGATTTTTCGAGTTTGGTGATATGGGCTACTTCCGGGGGACCCAATGCATGCAATCTGATGTCTGGGAATTCAGCCTTGATGGCACGAAAGGTATCTACATAATATTTGAGTCCCAAATCTGGATGATGCCCACCTTGCAGCAGTAGTTGATCACCTCCCCATTTCAGTGTTTCACGGATTTTTTTACGGTAGGTATCCATATCCGTGATATATGCTTCCGGGTGACCGGGAATTCTGTAGAAATTGCAAAACTTGCAATTCGCGATACATACATTGGTGGTGTTTACATTTCGGTCAATCTGCCAGGTCACTTTACCATGAGGCACCTGTTTTATGCGCATCTGATCAGCTACCTGCATCAGTTCGGTCAGGGGGGCCTCTTTGAATAAAAACAAGCCTTCTTCAGCAGTCAAAAATTCAAAGCCAAGTGCTTTTTGGTACAAATCGTTTAATTCACCCATTGTATTCTGTTAAGCGTTTTGCAAAGTTAGTGCATAGCCCAAACAATCATGGGCTGATTGTTGTAAATTAAGGGTTGACTAACAAATAAGCTTGGAATGAGGATTTTGTTGAAGTGTATATATGCGGCAATCATTTTTTTTGGCACAAGCAAGCTTGCAGCCCAAGAGCAATTTATTGATCCTCCATCCAAAAAACTTACCAGTTTCCCTTTTCAATTGCTTTCAGGTGGCGTAATCATCGTCAAAGCCAAATTGAATAGTTACCCTGACAGCCTGCATTTTATCTTGGATACAGGAAGTGTAGGGATTTCACTCGATTCGATGACGGTTGAGAAGTACAAGATTCCTGTTGTTCCATCCGAAAAAAAGATCAAGGGCATTGGGGGGATAAAAAAGGTTCCTTTTTTAAATGATGCAACGCTTTACTTCCCCGGACTCACCGTTGACCATTTGAATTTTCATGTAAATGATTATGAAATTCTGACCAATGTTTACGGAATCAAAATTGACGGCATCATTGGTTATTCGTTTTTCGTTCGTTACATCGTGCACATCAATTATGACAATACCATCATCACTGTAAACACAACAGGTGAATATAAATATCCACGTGGCGGTTATATGTTGAATCCCCTTTTCACTGCTATTCCCATTCAACAGACTTCTTTCAAAGACAGCAGAGAAATGATGAACAGGTTTTATTTTGATACTGGTGCCGGATTGAATTTTTTGATTTCAGAAAGTTTTGCGCGCGACAGTGCAGTATTGCACAGAAAACGAAAACCTCCGGTGATCACACAGGCGGAGGGTTTAGGAGGGAAAATGGTCATGCGTTATACTACGGTTAAATGGGTGAAAGTGGGTCCCTATAAATTCAGGAAAGTCCCTACCCACGTTTTTGAAGATCCCTACAACGTAACCAATTACCCTTTGTTGGGAGGTTTGCTGGGGAATGATTTGCTGAGAAGATTCAATACCACTTTTAATTATGTAAAACAGGAATTGCATATTGTTCCCAACAGTCAATTCAAAGATTTCTTTGATTATGCCTATACCGGATTGGCCATGTATTATGTAGATGGTGAAATATTGATTGATGAAGTGGCACCTGGATCACCTGCAGATAAAGCTGGATTCAAAAAGAATGATTATGTGCTTGCCATCAACAATGATTTTTCTAAAAGCATTCAGTCGTACAGGGTAAAACTTCAATCTGTACGAGAGAAACTGACTTTTCTCATTTTGCGTGATGGAGATATCATCACATTAAATCTGAAACCGGTCAGCATATTATAAGTAATTTCGCGGGATGATACAATTCGATCGTTTTGTGCTGAAGAATGGATTAAAAGTATTGGTCCACCAAGACCAAAGTACTCCCATGGCGGTAGTCAATGTCTTGTATGATGTTGGGGCACGTGATGAAGATGAATCCAAAACCGGATTTGCACATTTGTTCGAGCATTTGATGTTTGGCGGATCTGTTAACATTTCTGATTACGACGAACCACTTCAATTGGCAGGTGGTGAAAACAATGCCTATACCACCAATGACCTGACCAATTATTATTGTCAGCTTCCTGCAGAAAATCTGGAGACAGCTTTCTGGTTGGAAAGCGATCGCATGTTGAGTTTGGCATTCAGCAAGAAGAGCCTTGATGTGCAGCGCAAAGTGGTATGTGAGGAATTCAAGGAACATTATATCAACAAGCCATACGGCGATGTTTGGCACATGATGCGCGACCTGGCTTACAAGGTGCATCCATACAAATGGATGACCATCGGTAAAGAGCTGGCCCATATTGAAAATGCACAATTGGATGATGTAAAGCAATTCTTTTTCAAACATTATACACCTGCCAATGCTATCCTGGTTGTGGCAGGCAATGTTGATACGGCGCATGTAAAAAAATTGACAGAGAAATGGTTTGGTGAAATACCATCCGGGGTGAAGTACAATAGAAATGTATCCCAAGAGCCGGCACAGCAGGAAGAGAGAAGAATGACGGTGAAAAGAAACGTTCCCATGGATGCCATCTACAAGACCTGGCACATGGCTTCTCGGTTGGAGCATGATTATTATGCTACTGATTTGTTGACGGATATTTTAGGTGGAGGAGCTTCTTCCCGTTTGTACCAGGCACTCGTGAAGGAGCGGCAATTGTTTGCACAGATCAATTGTTATCATTTTGGAAGTCTTGACCGAGGATTGTTTACCATCGAAGGACAGCTGGTGAAAGGAGTTGAAATCAAAGACGCAGAAGAAGCGATTGAATCAGAACTGGATAAAGTGAGAAGTCAACTGATTGATGAAAGAGAGCTGCAGAAAGTCAAAAATAAAACCGAGAGCGTAATGGCTTTTGAAGATATGAGTGTAATGAATCGTGCAGGAAGTCTTGCATTTTATGAATTGCTCGGTGATGGTCAATTGATGAACGAGGAATTCAAACGATACCAGGATGTCACTACAGAAGATTTGCAGCGAATTGCAAAAGATGTGCTGAAAGATACCAACAGCAATACGATTTGGTATTTGGCCAATTAAAAAATTACAACCATGTTGAATCGATCTTTAGCCCCGCATATCAAAGACGCGGTTGAATACAGCATCTCTTTAAAGAGTCCTGCTATTTTTAAGTTGGACAACAACGTAGATGTATACAATGTGCAGGCAGGAACCGAAGAGGTTGTTCAGATTGAATGGGTCTTCAAAGCTGGAAACTGGTTTGAAGAAAAAAAGTTGGTTGCTTCTGCGGCTAATTTTTTAATGAAAAATGGGACCGGCAACAAGTCGGCTTACGAGATCAACGAGTTTGTTGATTTCTATGGTGCCTATCTCAACAGAAGCTGTTACAACGAGACTGCTGTAGTTTCACTGCATTGTTTGTCCAAGCAACTTGAACACATTCTCCCACTCGTGCAGGAAATATTTATGGACGCTATCCTGCCTGAGGAAGAGTTGTTGATTTACAAACAAAATATGAAACAGCGACTGGCTGTCAATCTCAAAAAATGTGATTTCATTGCAGGTAGAAAAATCGATGCACTGCTCTTCGGAGAGCAACACCCCTATGGTGTTTACAGTGAAATGGGTGATTACGATGCCTTGCAAAGAGAAGAGCTGTTGGCCTATTACAATGCTTTTTATAAAAATGGCCATTGCACCATTTTTTCTGCGGGTATTCTTCCATCTAATTTTCAGGAACTGTTGAATAGGTATTTCGGGAAACTTCCATTCAACAAGACTGTCATTCAAGAAAAATATCATGCCATCCTTCCTTCTGCACAAAAGAAGTGGAATATTTTAAACGATGCTGAAGGTGTTCAGGGTGCTATTCGCATTGCACGTGCTTGTCCGCTGCCGACTGATCCGGTATTTCCAAAGTTGCAGGTCTTGAATGTGTTGTTCGGTGGATTTTTTGGTTCTCGTCTCATGACCAATATACGCGAGGACAAAGGCTACACATATGGGATCTATAGTTATTTAATGAATCATATGCATGCCAGTGCAATTTTAATCAGCACGGAGGCTGGCAGAGATGTATGCGAAGCAACGGTTAAAGAAGTATACCATGAAATGGATCAGCTGCGCATGCATGAGGTAGGCAAAGAGGAGTTGCTGTTGGTGAAAAATTATTTGATTGGGACATTGCTTGGTGATCTCGACGGACCTTTTCATATCATCGGACGATGGAAGAACCTGATTTTACACGGAATGAATGTATCACATTTCAATTATTATGTGGATGTCATCAAATCCATTCAGCCCCATGAATTGAAACAACTGGCAGAAGAATATTTGATTCCGGATGATTTCTACGAACTGACAGTGGTCTAATGCATCTTTTTCAGATTCGCAATGCTCAAAGGAAGTTGTTTCATTACTCTTGAAGATTCATCTTCAATGAAATAATGTTTTACACCTGCTTTTTTGGCCGCTTGCATGACAGCGGGGATGTTCACATCGCCATTTCCCAATACCACATTGGTTTCTTCATCAGCATGACCTTTGTTGTCGCATTTCACTCCGATTTCTCGGTCTTTTAAATGCAGCATTTTGATGCGGGAAGGATATCTATTAATCAGTGCAACAGGATCTGCACATCCCTGCTTGGCCCAATAAACATCCAATTCAATCCCAACCAGTGCAGGATCTGTTTTCGCCATCAGGTCATCAAACAGGGTACCATTTTTTGAGGGACGAAACTCATATCCATGTATATGGTAACAAAATTCGAGTCCAGCTGCTTTGAATATTTTACCTGCGTTGTTGAATCTTTTTGCTGCTTCTTCAACATCACTCATTCCAAATTCATCTCCATTGTGGCCAATCCAAAAACAGATGACATATGTTGCACCCATTTTTTTTGCTTGTTCAATCACCGAACCAAGATCTTTGGTCAGTGCATCGTAATCAACGCCGATGCCAACCATTTTAAATCCCATTTCATGAATCATTGTAGTAAAGGCATCGACACCCATACCATAGGTTTCACCACCTTCCAACTCCCTGATTCCCATTGAACGAATTTTTTGAAGGGTTCCTTTCAGGTCTTGTTTGACTTCGTTTCTGATCGAGTAAAGTTGTAAACCAATTTCCTGTGAAACTGCATTCAGGGAGATGAGCATGAACAATGCGCTGAGTAATTTTTTCATGTGTAAATATTTTTTATTTCCTTTTGCCTGGATTGTATTGTTCTTCCATGTTTTTCATGATGTCTTCTTTATAAAAGAGAACATCTTTGAATTGACCAGTGCAATACATTTCTGCTTGGTCCTTGAAATGTTTGGACGCAGGATCTCCGCTCTCGCCTCCTGCCAACAGTGACCTGGCTTTTATTTTTTTGCCGAATTCAACTGCACATACAAAACTGTTTCCACCATATCCATATCTCTTCTTTGTATTGTCCAATGCCCTGCTGTTGAAGGAAGGGAGACTGCCCCACATGGAAGAGGCAAATGGGGAAGGAATGCTTGGTTGCGCATCGTCGAAACGGGGGGTCAATTTGTTCTCCATCCTTTGAAAGCGATTGAGATCACCCCACTTCACCTCCCAGGTCCCAAAATCGGATTTTAATTTTTTCAGCACCTCGTTCAAAAAAATAATTTTTTCATTGTCCGGCATTTCTTTCAACAGTCTTGATAATTCAATGGTGAGGTCAATATCACCTTTTTTATCCCTCATTAAAAACGGGAGCACTCTTTCGGCCCACAAAATGGCAATGGTTGTTGCTACAGAATTGGAGGATGATCTTCTGTCCCATTGACTCAACAGTTGAATTGCTCTCATGATATCAGGCTTGATATTTTCGGCAATTTGTGTTCGGGTGGAAGCAAAGAGTGGCGGCAATAAAATATCAAATGCTGATAAATAGGTATCGTATCCAACCCGGATGAGTCCGTTGATGTCCAGTTTTCCACTGTTGCTCAACAATTTGACTGCATTGATTCCGCGAAAGTTTTCTCTATCGGGTGCCATGTAAGTTGGGTATTTCTTTTTTGAAATAACACCCGGACCCGCAGCGGTAAACGGAGTGGAGTTGCAGTTTTGAAGCCAACCGTTGGCTGGGTTGTACAAATGCACTGTTTCGTTCACTGTATGCAAGCCTTTCCAATCGGTTGCAGAAGTAGATCCATCCACTTTATCATTCCAATCAAAACGCATATCTCTTTTGGGCATGAAATTTCCATGCCAATATGCGATGTTTCCCTGATCGTCTGCATAGACAGTATTGTTGGATACATTTTCTCTCAGATCCATCGTGGCTTTGAATTCAGCAAAGGTTTTTGCCTTGGTTCTGCTCCATGATTGAATCAATCCGTTCAATGATCTGTTGTTGGATTGCATGGAGATCCATTTTTCATTTTCTTTAGCCATCACAGGACCGTGGTGGGTTGAGAAGACATCAAATTTCATTTTGTCAAATCCTGTTCCAGATCTGTAGGTGATTTCCACAGGCTGAACCCTGACCGGTTTCAGTACATTGTCGTGTTTGTAATAATAGCCGTCGTCTTTTTTGATGATTGTTTCTTCGTATAGATCTGCTACATCTGCCTCGCTGGATGTATGCATCCATCCACAGTGTTCATTGAATCCCTGGTACACAAAAAACTGTCCCCATGTTACCGCACCATATGTATTGAGTCCCTCTTCGCTCATCATATGCACTTCCGGTCTGAAATAAAAAGTAACATGCGGATTGATGTAGAGCATCGCATTTCCTGAAATGCTTTTTGCAGGAGCAATCGCAAATCCGTTTGAACCAATCAATTGCTCATGGTCTTTTTGTTTGATATGGGCTAGATCGGAAGTTTTGCCTTCGTAAAAGTTTTGAATATCCCTCGCAGTGAGATTGCTGGTTTGAATGGCTGAAATACTACCATCGGTATATGTCAACGGATACCATGGTTTGAATTGTTTCAGCAATGCAGGCTTTACCTTGGGGTGGGTGTATAAAAAATAGTTTACGCCATCAGCGAATGCGTTGAGGAGTTTTTTCATCCACTCCGGACTCTCATTGTAATCTTTTACGGATGAAGCAGAGTCGATGACCATTTTCACCAGCAGATCTTCATAAATATATTTGTCACCTTTCACCTCGCTGGTTCTGCCCAGCATGGTGATATAATTCATTTCAACTCTTTGAAAATCATCCTCACATTGAGCATATAATAATCCAAATACACAGTCAGCATCTGATTTTCCGAAAATATGCGGGATGCCCCATTTATCGCGGACAATATTGACTCTCTTGGACGTTGATTCCCATCTGGCAATATCTTCTTTGCTTTGTGCAAACAGGAGTTGTGCAAAAAAGACAAACGCAATGATCAAACTTTTTTTCATTGTTGATTTTCTTTGAATACTCTGATGAAGTTTCCTCCCAATATTTTTTTGATGTCATTTTTTGAGTAGCCTCTTTCCATCAATGCTTTTGTGATCAGTGGCATATCGGCAACATCGTTCAGTTCTCTGGGGGTAGAATTGATGCCATCAAAATCAGATCCCAGTCCCACATGGTCCACTCCAATCAATCGTACGATGTGATCAAGATGGTCGAGCAGTTGTGAGAGCGATGGACGCGCATCGTCGATTTCGTTTTTATATTTTTCGTTGATGCGCATGTTTGCAAAGAAGTCACTCGGATTCAATTTCAGCAAAGAATCTTTTTCTACCTGATGTCGTTGAATGAATGCGCGGTTTTTTGCAGGGAAGCTGCTGTCTACAAATCCGGAGTTGAAATTCAGGTGAATAACTCCCCCATTCTTGCCCAGTGCTTTGATTTGGTCATCCGTCATATTTCTTGGAACAGGGCAGAGTGTATATGCGCAACTGTGCGAAGCAATCACGGGTTTTTTTGAGATGCGCACTGCATCATAAAATGTTTTTTCTCCTACATGGGAAATGTCGACGATCATTCCCAGCTCATTCATGCGTTTCACAATTTGTTCTCCAAACGCATTGAGTCCGTATGGATGTCCCAAATTATTTTTAGCCCTCTCATCGGCTGCTGAACTTGCCCAGTCGGTGCTGTTGTTCCAGGTGAGTGTCATGTATCGTGCACCTCTTTTGTACAAACTGTCGAGATAGTCGAGTCGGTCCTCGATCATATGTCCGCCTTCCACTCCCATCATGCATCCCAGCTTTCCGGATTTTACAGCATTGGCAAGATCGTCGGGTGATTTCACCAGCATGGTATTGGTTGGATTTCTTTGGATGATGGCATACATGGAATCCATTTCTCTGTTTGCAAATGCGAAGGCAGTGCCCTTGCCATAATTTTCATCGCAGAAGATGGAAAATATTTGGATGTCTATCCCTCCCTCTCTCATTCTTTTGAGGTCGGAGTGGGTGATGCCTTTGAGAGATTGATCAAATCCCAGTTTTTTTTCGATGCTCGTGCTGATAAAATCATTGTGTGTATCAATCACAATGGCTTCTTTGTGCAGCTTCTGATGTGGTTGTGCAGTTGAAACGATGGTAAATAAGGTGCAAGCAGCGGCAAAAGCAATCTTTTTCATTGTATACTTCAATTGGTACTGAAGTTAATGAAAAGCATGAATTTATTTCAGGAGGGGCTTGGGGAGGATGCCGGATTTAAAATATTTGGATGCGTCCAGGATGTATTGATAGAAAATATATTGTTCAGCATAAGCCACCATTTCATAAGATGGTCTGTAAGCAATCATGAATTTTTCAAGATTGGTGCCGTTGAGTCCGGTGATTTGTCTTACCAGTTGTTTGGTAAATCTGCTGTCCACGAATTTTTGTTGTTCTTCTTCGATCAATCTGTTTTGAAGGGATCGGAGTGATTTATTTCTTTTGAATCTGAATGAGTTGATCAGGCTTGTGAGATCGAGTCCGGGTGTTCCGCCCATCGTGCCTGTTTCTGAAATTTGGAGTCCCCCTCTATCAAACTCGAATACTTTTCTGTATCGCTCTCTGTTTTCCAGTGAATCTTCTTTGTATGTTTTTTTTATGACAACGATTTCTTTCAGTGTTTTGTATCTGTCTTGCACAGTCACTTGCAGGGCAATATCAAATCCAGCTGGGTAATTGATTTCTTTGACAGGGAAGTAAATGGTTGATTTGCCGAGGAACGTAAATGTCACAGAATCATTTTTGTCGACGTTCATGCCATACCTGCCGATGGAATCTGTATAAGTGACTACTCCTTTTTTGGTCGACACTTTTACGGAGGGAACTGCCACCATTCTTGTGGAGTCATATACCCTGCCTGTCAGCCAAATCTGTGATTTGGAATGGAGGGCGGAAAGAATAAGTAAAGATGATATGATGATTTTCTGCAGCAAGAATCAATGTTGTTGTATCCATTTCTCAATTTGTACCGGGAAATGTTGGTGTTCCAGTGCGTGTATTTTTTCAGCGAGGGATGAGGGTGTATCATTCCCTTCGATTGGAATGGAAGTCTGGAAAATAGTTTTTCCGTGGTCGTATTCTTCATCCACCAGGTGGATGGTGATGCCGCTTTCTTTTTCACCGGCAGCGATGACGGATTGATGGACATGCTCGCCATACATCCCTTTCCCTCCGTATTTGGGCAAAAGGGCAGGATGTAAATTAATAATGTGACCCGGATAGGCTTGAATCAGGTTTTCTGGAATTTTCCAGAGAAATCCAGCCAGCACAATATGTGTAATATATTGATTTTCAATGTATTCAATATATTTTTTTGATTCAAAGAATCCTAGTTTGTCTAGCAAGAGGGTCGGGATTTGATGCCTTTCTGCAATTTCCAGCACTCCAGCACCCTCTTTATTGCATACAATTAATTTAACATGTATATTTTTATGATTTTCAAAGTATTGTATAATTTTCTCTGCATTGCTCCCCTTCCCGGACGCAAAAATCGCGATATGGACCGGAGCGGGTCCTAATATTCGCATTCTGCGAAGGATTTTCTTCTCATAATTCCAGAAAAATTTGAATTGTCCGAAGAAAAAAGACACGACCAGGATGATGAACTGGTAACCAAAGATCAGCACCAGCAAACGCAGTGCCAGTCTCCATTCTCTGTCATTGACCGGATCGAGCTGCAGCCATTCGGTGATGCTTCTGGATATATAGGCAGTGAGGGTTCCGGTGGTTGCGAATGTGCAAAGGATCAGTACCAGTTGTTGGGGGGTGACTTTCCATTTCTTTTGCAGGCTTTGAAACATGGTGCAAAGAGAAGAAAAAAAACGACTGCTAGGCCTTTATTTGATCTGTTAAATCTTTTATGATGAAGATCATGCAATTTTATGACATTTTGTATTTGTTTAGCGTTGTAATGCATTGAATTGCAGTCCCGATCGACATCAAAAAAAAAATAACAATGTTGATATATTGTTGAATTCATATAGTAAATTTGCGGCCAACCAAAGGTGCCCAACAATTTCAACACAATTCACTGAGGGTATGAATAAGAAAAAAGGCTTTTACAAAAATTTATTTTCCGCAACTATTTTATTGACTTTCTTGACCTTATCTCTTGCTGCAGATGCACAAGATGGGAAGGCTTTGTTCAACCAAAAATGTGCTTCCTGTCACGCGATCGACAAGCAGTTGGTGGGTCCCGCATTGAAGGGAGTGGAAGAACGTTGGGACGATAAGAAGATGTTATATGAGTGGGTAAGAAACAGTGCAGCTGTTATCAAAAAAGGATATCCACGTGCTGTTGCTGTGTACAATGAGTATAATAAAATCCAGATGACTGCATTCCCTGAATTGAAAGACGGGGACATCGATGCAATCCTGACCTATATCAACGAAGGTGGTGCCAAAGCCGCTGCTGCTGCAGCTCCTGCTGCAGGTGGAACTTCACCTGAATCACAAACAAGCGAATCAGATTCCAATTTATTGTATGGAATTCTCACGATCATTCTTGCAGTGATCGCACTGATTTTGCTGCAAGTAAACAGCAACCTCAGAAAAATGTCAGATGAGGCGGAAGGCACAGCAGCAGCTGAACCTGTTCCTTTCTACCGCAACAAAGTGTACATCGCTGTTTTTGCAATCATGTTGTTCTTGGGTGGAGGTTACATGTTGTTTCAAGGTGCACAGGGATTGGGACGTTCACAAAATTATCAGCCAGAGCAACCTATTTTCTATTCACATACCGTACATGCAGGCATCAACCAAATCAACTGTTTGTATTGCCACGGTGGTGCACAGGAAAGCAAGCATGCCAATATTCCATCAGTGAATGTTTGTATGAATTGCCACATGGGTATCAATGAATATGCTAAGGGTCCGAAGTTGTACCGTGAAGATGGAACCGAAGTAGATGGTACAGCAGAAATTCAAAAGTTGTATAAATATGCGGGTTGGAATCCAACCACCAAGCAATATGCTGGAGATGGCAAAGCCATCGAGTGGGTCCGCATCCACAATCTTCCTGATCATGTTTACTTCAACCACGCTCAGCACGTCAACGCTGGAAAGCAGCAGTGCCAGACTTGTCATGGTGAAATCCAGAAAATGGATGAAGTGTATCAGTTTTCTGATTTGAGCATGGGATGGTGCGTGAACTGCCACAGAGAAACAAAGGTTCAGTTCACTGACAATAAATTCTACAGCATTTACGAGAAGTTTCATGAGGACATGAAGAACAAGAAATTGGACAGCGTAACAGTAGAAAAAATTGGTGGAACAGAATGTCAGAAGTGTCACTATTAATATATACGCAAAACAACTCATCCCTAAGTTCAACCCAACCATAGTTATGAAGCAAAAAAAATACTGGCAGAGTTTTGGTGAATTGAAGAGCAGTGAAAATTACCAGGAAAGGGTACAAGACGAATTCAATGAATTATTGGATGCAACATCTCCGCGCAGAGACTTCCTGAAATATCTCGGATTCAGCACGGCTGCTGCCGCTGCTGCTGCCAGCTGTGAGATGCCCGTCAAGAAGAGCATTCCATATTTGAATAAACCAGACACCATCATTCCGGGTGTTGCCAATTATTATGCAACCACATATACCTTGGATGGTGATGCTGTTCCGGTTGTTGCCAAGGTGCGTGATGGAAGACCCATCAAAATTGAGGGAAATGATCTTTCCAGCATCACGAATGGCGGTACTTCTGCACGTGTGCAGGCATCTGTGTTGGGTTTGTATGATACTGCTCGTTTGCGTTTCCCTCTTGCCAACGGCAAAGAAGTCAGCACATTCGATGCATTTGATAAAATGGTTGCAGAGGGATTGAATGGAATTGCAGGAAAGCAAGTCGTGGTATTGACAGAAACCATTTCATCTCCCACTACCAAAGCTGTCATTGCATCTTTCATTGCAAAATATCCTGGGGCACGTCACATTCAATACGATGCACTTTCTGCAAGTGGTTTGCTGAATGCAAACCAAGCATCATTTGGCAAGAGAGCGATTCCTTCATATCAGTTTGACAAAGCAAAAACAATTGTTGGCCTGGAAGCTGATTTTCTGGGAACATGGTTGAGTCCGGTTGAATATGCCCGCCAGTATGCTGCAGGAAGAAAAATCAATCAGAAAAATCCCGAGATGAGCAAGCATATTCAATTTGAGAGTATGTTGAGTCTCACTGGTGCAAACGCAGATGATCGTTTTGTTCATCGTCCTTCTGAAGCCGCTGCAGTGGCATTGAATTTGTTTGCTGCGATTGGCGGATCAGTAAGCGCTCCATCATTGAGTGATGATCGATTGAAAAAGGGAATCAAATTGGCGGCAGATGCATTGAAATCAGCCGGGTCTGCTTCTTTGGTGGTAAGCGGAAGCAATGATGCAACGGTGCAATTGATTGTCAATGCCATCAACCATCAATTGGGTGCTTATGGAAATACAATTGATTGGGGAACAACATTGAATACACGTCAGGGTGATGATGCTGCCATGGTGCAATTGGTGAAGGATATGAACGATGGTGCTGTTGGTGCCTTGTTCATCCACGGTGTGAATCCTGCGTATGATTATTTTGATGCAAAGAAATTTGAAAGTGGATTGGCCAAAGTAGCCGTATCTGTTTCTTTCAACGACAGAGAAGACGAAACAAGTGTATTGTGCAAATACCAAATTGCTGATCACCATTTCCTTGAGAGCTGGGGTGATGCTGAAATGAAATCAGGTTACCTGAGTTTTATCCAACCTACCATTGCGCCTTTGTTCAAAACAAGAGCATTCCAAACATCTTTGTTGAAGTGGAGTGGAAATGATGCTTCATACGGAGATTACTTCAAACAATATTGGAGCAGCAAGTTTGGTTCACAGGGTGCATGGGACAAAGCATTGCGTGATGGTGTTGTTGAAACACCTGCTGCTGCAAGTGCAGGTTCATACAATGGTTCAGCTTTTGCAAGTGCTGCATCAACAGTTACAGCTGGAAAGAATGCTGGAAAGGAAATTGTGCTTTATTCAAAAGTTGCTCTGGGTTCCGGTAAGGAAGCCAACAATCCTTGGTTGCAGGAAATGCCTGATCCGATTACGAAGGCAACTTGGGACAATTACGCTGTCATTTCTTTTGCAACAGCAAAAGAATTGGGCATCAAGGTAGATGACAATTATGAAGTAGAAGTAAAAAAACCTGTTGTAAAAATTACAGTAGGTCAAAAAGAAATAATGCTTCCTGTACTGGTTGTACCTGGCATGCACAAGGATGTGATTGCCATTGCAGTGGGTTACGGAAGATCTGAAAAATCAGGAAAGGCTGCAGCCAATGTGGGAAAGAATGTATTCTCATGGGTTGGTTTCAACAATACATTTACCTACAGTGTTGCCAATGCAGCAGTTGAAAAAACAAACGAGACTTTCAAGCTTGCTTATACGCAAACACATAATCAATATGAGGGTCGTGATGAAGTGATCCGTGAATTTGCATTGGGTGAATTCAAAAAACATCCAACCATCCTCAAGGACAAGCGCGATGAGTTGGTGGAAGATTATGCAAAAGAGACAGGTGATTATCGCGCAGAAGGAACCTTGTATCCCAACTATCCATATCCCGGTGCCAAGTGGGGAATGAGCATTGACCTTAACTCTTGTATCGGTTGTGGAGCTTGTACGGTGGCATGTACTTCAGAAAACAACGTTGCAGTTGTTGGTAAGTCTGAAGTATTGCGTTCACATGAAATGCATTGGTTGAGAATCGATCGTTATTATGCTACATACAGAGATGATTCAGGCAATGACAACCTGGATGATTTGAATGTCGTGTTTATGCCAATGCTTTGTCAGCATTGCGACAACGCTCCATGTGAGAATGTTTGTCCGGTGAATGCAACCAACCACAGCAGTGAAGGCTTGAACCAAATGACATACAACCGTTGTATCGGTACACGTTATTGTGCCAACAACTGTCCTTATAAAGTACGTCGCTTCAACTGGGCTGATTATTATGGAGCTGACAGCTTCGGCGACAATCAGCGCGGTGTATTGGATGATTCAGTGATGATGATGAACGATGACCTTACAAGAATGGTGTTGAATCCGGATGTTACCGTAAGATCACGTGGTGTGATTGAAAAATGTTCTTTCTGTGTACAGCGTTTGCAGGAAGGAAAACTGAAAGCGAAAAAAGAAAACAGACCGCTTGAAACTGGTGCTGATGGGAAGTGGGATATCAAGACTGCATGCCAGCAGGCTTGTCCAACGAACGCCATCGTCTTCGGTAATGTGAATGACAAGAACAGTCCAGTGAGCAAAATCCGCAACGAGGAGCAAACGAACAGATTGTTCTATTCATTGGAACAGTTGCACGTATTACCAAGTGTGAGCTACCTCGCGAAGATCAGAAACACTGATCGTCCTGTTGGCGTAGCAGAAGAAGAGCATGCGGCACCTGCAGCGCATGGTGAACACAAGGAAGAGAAAAAAGAAGCAGCGGCACATTAAAAAAATTAGAGAGCATTATCTCATAAACGACCCAGCATGAGTCAAACAAAGTACGAATCACAGTTAAGAGAACCATTGGTAAATGGCAACAAGACCTACGGTCAGGTTACCAACGACATTGTGCATACCATTGAAGTAAAACCAACCCGTTTGTGGTACATTGGTTTTTATGTTTCTGTTGCATTGTTGTTGTTTGGTGTTTACTCTGTATACCGCGAGGTGACTTACGGTATCGGACAGTGGAATGTCAATAAAACCATCGGATGGGGTTGGGACATCACCAACTTCGTATGGTGGGTTGGTATTGGTCACGCTGGTACCTTGATCTCAGCCATCTTGTTGTTGTTCCGTCAGGGTTGGAGAACAGGTGTAAACAGAGCAGCTGAAGCAATGACCATCTTTGCGGTGATGTGCGCCGGTCAGTTTCCCATCTTCCACATGGGAAGGGTTTGGATGGCTTTCTTCACATTGCCTTATCCCAATACACGCGGACCATTGTGGCCGAACTTCAATTCACCTTTGTTGTGGGACGTATTCGCGATCTCAACATATTTTACAGTTTCTTTATTGTTCTGGTATTCTGGTTTGTTGCCTGACATGGCTACTATCAGAGACCGTGCAAAAACAAAATTGCGCAAGCATTTATATGGCATCGCTTCTTTTGGTTGGAGCGGAAGCACCAAACACTGGCAGCGTCATGAGAGTTTATCGCTTGTATTAGCTGGACTTTCAACTCCGCTGGTATTGTCAGTACATACCATCGTATCGTTCGACTTCGCAACTTCAGTTGTTCCGGGTTGGCATACCACCATCTTCCCACCTTACTTCGTTGCAGGTGCGATCTTCTCCGGATTTGCGATGGTGCAAACACTGATGTTGATCACCAGAAAAGTAATGAACCTGCAGGATTACATTACACTCGGTCACATTGAAGCAATGAACAAGGTAATTGTGTTGACTGGATCGATTGTGGGTTGTGCATATTTAACAGAATTGTTCATGGCATGGTACAGCATGGTGCCATTTGAACAGGATATATTCTTTAAATACAGAATTGCGGGTCCTTATGGATGGAGCTATTGGTTGATGATGACATGCAACGTAATCTCTCCTCAGTTGTTCTGGTTCAGAAAATTGAGAAGAAATGTAACCTTCACTTTCATTATGAGTATCGTAGTGAATATTGGTATGTGGTTCGAGCGTTTCGTGATCATCGTTTCTTCTTTGTACCGCGACTATCTTCCATCATCTTGGTCGGTTTATTACAGACCATCTATTTGGGAAGTTGGTTTCTATCTCGGAACATTTGGATTGTTCTTCACTTGTTATTTCCTCTTCTCTAAATATTTCCCTGTTATCGCCATCGCTGAAATCAAGCATGTGTTGAAAACAACCGGTGAAAGTTTTAAAAACGACATGAGTGCATTGGAGCAAAAAGAAGCGAACAGCTTCTATGATGAAATGCACCACGGTCATCATGAAGAAGGAACAGTTAAAGTGGCACATCACTAATTAAAAAGTAAAAATTATACAATGGCGATGAAAAAATTTGTGGTAGGATGTTTTGAGGACGAAAAAGTTCTCTTCCCTGCTGTAGCCAAAGTAAGAAAGGCGGGATACAAAATCCATGACGTATATACTCCGTTTCCTGTGCATGGATTGGATCAGGCAATGGGATTGAGAGAGACGAGTCTGCATACTGCAGGATTTCTGTTTGGCTTGATTGGCACGACTACTGCTGTTACATTCATGACCTGGGTATTTACAAAAGATTGGCCAGTGAACATTGGCGGTAAGCCCAATTTCGCTTTGCCGGCCTGGATTCCCATCACATTTGAATTGACCGTATTATGTGCGGCAGTGGGAATGGTATTGTCCTTTCTCTATATCTGTCAACTGGCACCGTTTGTAAAAAGACATCATTTTCATGCGCGTGCTACAGACGATTTGTTTGTGATGGTGATTGAGTGTGGAGAGAAGACCAATGAAGCTGAGCTCAGTTCTTTTCTGAGCAGCACCGGTGCAACCGAAGTCAATACACAGGTAGCTGAAGAAGGATGGTGGATTGGCAGATACGATCAGGAACAGGAATTATACAAACAAACAAATATTGCATAATCAAGGAAGCGAAGGGAAGAAGCGATAATAAAACGACAAAGAGATGAAAAGATCAACACTTGTTTTTTTGGGGATGACAGCACTGGTGGTGATGGCAGTAAGTTGCAGTGACGTGAAAAGAACACCGGGCAAGGTATACATGCCTGATATGGCATACAGCCGTGCGTATGAAACATACTCTACCAATCCTGTTTTTGCAGATGGAAGAACAAGTCAGGGTCCTGTTGCTGGAACCGTCAAACGCGGTGATGATTTTCCCGTTCACATCCAGCAAGATGCTACAGGTGATACTGCAAATTATTATGCATCTCGTCAGTTGTCCAATCCGGTTACATCTTTGACCGATGCTCAGATGAAAGAGACAGAGCGTTTGTATCTGATCAATTGCGGTATTTGCCACGGTGCGAAACTCGACGGAAACGGTCCGCTGTGGAAAGACGGCGACGGTCCATATCCTTCAAAGCCTGCAACTCTGGTAGGTGATGCAAAGTATGAGTCCATGCCTGAGGGACAAATGTTCTATTCACTCACATTCGGAAAAAATCTGATGGGAAGTTATGCATCACAACTGACAGCAAAGCAACGTTGGGAAGTGATTCATTATATCAAAGCAAAACAAGGTAAAATCAAAACAGCTGCCGCTGCTTCAAATGACAGCACTGCAGTTGCGATGAAATAATAACAAGAACGTATTAAATAATCAGGGATGATCAAGCAACAATTTGAGATTTCAGCGGGGTATAAGAAGTGGACCAACATATTATTGGGTGTTGGTGGATTGGCATTTGTGTTGGGAGTTGTATTCCTCGGCATGAGCAAAGACGAACTGGCACAAACAAGGTTTTGGTCGGTTTTGTTACAGAACAGCACGTTCTTTCTCCTGGTTGTAAATGCAAGCATGTTTTTCATTTGCGTTACAACTTTGGCGATGGGCGGATGGCAGATGGCGTTCCGCAGGGTTCCTGAAGCGATCTCCAGTGTTGTACCTGTATTTTCCATTCTTGCATTGTTGGTATTTGTCGGCATCATCTTCGGACACAAACATTCCATCTATCATTGGTTGGACAAAGATCATGTTGCACATGATCCCATATTGAAAGGCAAGGCAGCATTCTTGAATCCTACATTCTTTATGGTATGGACCATCATCACATTGGTTCTCTGGTCTTTTGTAGGAGCAAAGATGAGAAAGCTTTCTTCTCAGGCAGATGAGAACATGGATCAAGAAGCTTCAAAAAAATTCATTTGGAACAATACTGTTTGGGCTGCTGTCTTCATCGTATTTTTTGCATTGACAGTTGCATCTACCATTCCATGGCTGTGGTTGATGAGCATTGATGCACACTGGTATTCTACCATGTACAGCTGGTATACATTCGCAAGTACGTTTGTAGCGGGCATGTCACTGGTTGCGATTTTTGTGGTATATCTGAAGAACCAAGATTATCTTGAATATGTAAGCGAAGAGCATTTGCATGATCTTGGGAAGTTCATGTTTGCCTTCTCTGTGTTCTGGACCTATTTGTGGTACTCACAGTTCATGCTGATTTGGTATGCAAACATTCCGGAAGAAACCATTTATTTCAAGCCCCGTATGCAAGGTGCTTACCGAGGAATTTTCTTCCTGAACCTCATCATCAATTTTGTACTTCCTTTCTTGCTCTTGATGAGAAGAGGGTCAAAAAGAAATTATACAACAATGACTTTTGTCGCTGTTTTGATCATACTTGGTCACTGGGTTGATTTTTATCAAATGGTAATGCCCGGAACCATGCATGAACATTACAGTCTCGGTTGGTTCGAATTCGGAATACTGATATTCTACGCTGGATTGATCATGTATTTCGTGGGACGCGGTTTGAGCAAGAAGCCTTTGTTGGCGGTGCACCATCCTTTTGTAAAAGAAAGTTTGATTCACCACACATAAATAATTAATTCAATTCATTAACTAAACATACGTAAGATCATGTCGGGTTATTTCATCTTAGCAATCTTGACGCTCGCCTTTGTGGTCACCTTTCAGATTGCAAAAGCAAGTGAGTACGTCTCAGTGTTGAAAGGAGAAGAGAAGTCGTTCAGGCAGAACAACCGCGTGAATGCATTTCTGTTCATCTTGTTTTTGGTATTGGGACTGATTGGTGCCTGGTGGTGCAATGAAATGTATTTCAAAAAGACATTGATGGCTCAGCCTGCTGCATCAGATCATGGTGAAAAGGTTGACTTCATGTTGTGGATCACTTTTGCAGTAACCGGTGTGGTCTTCCTGATTACGCAAATCCTTTTGTTTTGGTTTGCATTCAAATACCAATACACTGAAAAACGAAAAGCATTTTATTTTCCACACAACAACAAACTGGAGTTGATCTGGACCGTTGTTCCAGCAATCTTTTTGACAGTGTTGGTTGGATTGGGAATGTTCTACTGGTTTAAAATGACGGGAGATGCTCCAAAGGATTCACAATTGGTTGAAATCACAGGAAAGCAATTCAACTGGCTGGTAAGATATCCTGGAAAGGACAATGTATTTGGAAGAAAAAATTATAGACTCACAGATGCATCCAACGGAAATGCATTGGGTATTGATTGGGAAGATGGTGCAAGTCATGATGACATCGAAGCAACCGAAGTGCATTTGGTTGTAGGCAAACCCGTTCAATTGGTGATCGGCGCACAAGATGTAATCCATGATGTGGGACTCGTGCATTTCAGAATGAAAATGGATGCAGTGCCCGGTATCCCCACCACCATGTGGTTCACACCAAAGTATACCACTGCACAAATGAAAGAAATTACAGGAAACAAGGATTTTGTATATGAAATTTCATGTGACCAAATGTGTGGAAGCGGCCACTACTCCATGAGAGGGGTCATTGTTGTGGAAACACAGGAGGAGTTCGATGCATGGATGGCTTCCAAGAAACCACAATATGTTACAGTGAAAGAAGCAGCGGCTCCCGCCATTGCTGACAACACTGCAACATCCAAACCACTTGCACAATTGAATTAACGAGGAAAAGAAAAAAAATTACCATGAGTAGCGAAACAATCACACACGGACACGCAGCGGTACAAACAGCTGCACATGCGCATGATGAACATGGACATGATCATCATCACGAAGAGTCGTTTCTTACCAAGTACATTTTCAGCACTGATCACAAAATGATTGGTAAGCAGTTTTTGATCACGGGAATGATCTGGGCCATCATCGGCGGATTGTTTTCTGTTTTATTCCGTCTACAGCTTGGATACCCAGAAATGAGTTTTCCTTTCCTGGAAGATTTGTTTGGGAAGTGGGCAGCCGGCGGACGCATCACCAATGAATTTTACTACGCGCTTGTAACCATGCACGGAACCATTTTGGTATTCTTTGTATTGACTGCAGGTTTGAGTGGAACATTCGCAAATATTTTGATTCCCCTTCAAATCGGTGCACGCGACATGGCATCAGGTTTTCTGAACATGTTGAGCTACTGGTTCTTTTTCCTTGCAAGCGTAGTGATGTTTGCATCTCTCTTCCTTCAAACGGGTCCCGCTTCAGGTGGTTGGACGATCTATCCTCCGCTCAGTGCATTGGGACAGGCAAGTGAAGGTTCAAAATTGGGAATGGATTTCTGGTTGATATCCATGGCACTCTTCATTGTATCTTCTTTGTTGGGTGGATTGAATTATATCTCAACCATTTTGAACTTGCGTACAAAGGGGATGAGCATGACGAGAATGCCACTTACCATGTGGGCTATTTTCTTCACTGCTGTATTGGGTGTATTGTCATTCCCCGTGTTGTTGTCAGGTGCAGTATTGTTGTTGTTTGACAGAAACCTTGGTACCAGCTTTTACTTATCAGAAATTGTTGTGAAAGGAGAGATCCTGCCAAACGAAGGCGGATCCGCTATTCTGTTCCAACACTTGTTCTGGTTCTTGGGTCACCCTGAAGTATATATCATCCTTTTGCCTGCGATGGGAATGGTTTCAGAAATTTTGTCCGTGAATTCACGCAAACCCATCTTTGGTTATTTGGCGATGGTTGGTTCTTTGTTCGCGATCTGTATTCTTGCCTTCCTCGTATGGGCGCACCATATGTTTGTAACCGGATTGAATCCATTCCTCGGTGCATTCTTTGTATTGTTGACCCTGTTGATTGCTGTACCATCTGCGATCAAAGTATTCAACTGGATCACCACTATTTGGAGAGGTAATATCAGGTTTACACCAGGTATGTTGTTTGCAATCGGATTTGTGAGCTTGTTTATCTCTGGTGGGTTGACTGGTATTTTCTTGGGTAATTCAACATTGGATATTCATTTGCATGATACCTATTTCGTAGTGGCACACTTCCATATTGTAATGGGTGTTGCTTCCTTCTTCGGTATGTTTGCAGGTGTTTATCATTGGTTCCCTAAAATGTATGGAAGGTATTTGAATACCACCATGGCGAATATTCACTTCTGGGTAACCTTTGTTGGTGCATACCTTATTTTCTGGCCGATGCACTACCAAGGCTTGGCGGGATTGCCACGTCGTTATACTGATTTCAGCAACTGGCAATCATTCAACCAGTATGCTGATATGAACAGATTCATCAGCACCGTAGCGATGGTTGTATTTGCAGTACAGTTGTTGTTTGTGTTCAATTTCTTCTATTCTATTTTTAAAGGAAGAAAAGTGAAATCACAAAATCCATGGGGTGCGAATACATTGGAGTGGACAACTCCTATCAATCCTGGTCACGGTAACTGGCCTGGCGATATCCCTGAGGTACACAGATGGGCATATGACTATGGAAAGGATGGAAGAGATTTCATTCCACAGACAGAGCCTGTTGGTGTGAATGAGTCAGCTCATTGATAAATTGATTATTCGGTCAGTTGTATGACAACTGATTAAAAAAATATTGTGATGCAAACCAATGAAGTGAAGAGCGGTCCTGCATCCATCATTCGAAGCAAGCTGAAAGATTATCAGCAGCTGATGAAGTTCACCTTGAGTTTCACAGTTGTTTTTTCCTCGGTTGTTTCTTACCTGATGGTACCTGGCATTGAGTTTGACATCCTATCAGTTCTTTTACTTTTTGCTGGTGGCATGCTCGTAACAGGAGCAGCAAATGCCATCAATCAGATTGTTGAAAAAGATACCGATGCGAAAATGAAGCGAACAGCTACAAGGCCTGTAGCTTCAGGAAGAATGCACATCGATGAAGCTGCAACCTTTTCAGTTCTTGCGGCGGTCTTTGGCATATTCATCATCGGACTCTGGTTCAATTGGATGGCTGCCGGTATTGCAGCATTCAGTCTTTTTTTATATGGCTTTATTTATACGCCATTGAAAAAAGTTCATTCGATATCTGTATTGATCGGCGCGATTCCCGGCGCTCTTCCTTGTTTGATAGGATGGGCTGCAGGAGATCCTTTGCTGGGTATAGGAGGATGGGTATTGTTTGCTTTGCAGTTCTTTTGGCAGTTCCCGCATTTCTGGGCCATTGCCTGGGTCGCACATGAAGATTATTCAAGTGCCGGATTCAAGCTCTTGCCGGATGTAGGCGGACCAACAAAATATGCGGCAGTGCAATCCATTCTTTATTCCGTGCTCTTGATTCCCATTGGTGTCATGCCCTATGTATTTGGAATGAGTGGGATGGTGAGCATGATCATTGTGGGCATTGCCAATCTTGCCATGTTCTGGCAATGTGTGCGTTTGTTCAGGGAGATGAATGTGACTGCAGCGAGACGGGTGATGTTTGGGTCCTATTTTTATTTACCGATTGTATTGCTTTCGTTGTTGGCTGATAAAATGTAATGATGAACGAGCAGAGAAAAAAAATTCACCCACACAAGTTTACGTTGTGGGTAGCAATAGGAAGTATTTTGATGATGTTTGCAGGATTGACTTCTGCTTATATCGTTAAAAGAAACCAGGCCAGTTGGATCATGTTGGAGATACCTGTTTTGTTTTGGTATTCAACCTTCACCATCCTGGCGAGCAGTGCAACTGTATATGTTGCATTGCAAAAACTGAAGCAGCGCGAAATGGTTGCCTACAGAAATTGGTTGGCGATCACGGCAGTGTTGGGAGTTCTTTTTTTGTTGTTGCAAATTGCGGGATTCATGAAGTTCGGTGAATTGGATATCAGACTCGTAGGAGCCGGGTCCAATGCATCTTACTCATTCCTGCTGGCGATTTCCGGATTGCATGGACTGCATGTATTGGGCGGAGTGGTTGCCTTGGTAGTTATTGCCATCAGGGCATTGAGCACTTCCAACAGAAACTACAGCACCATTCCATTGGAAATAGCAGCAACCTACTGGCATTTTGTAGATATCCTTTGGATATACTTATTTATATTTTTCAATTGGATGAAATAATTCTGATTGAGTGAACCTTTAAAAAGATAAAGCATGGCAACAGCCGGAGCACAAATGGAAACCAAATGGTGGAGTGGCGGTAAAAGTCCCTTCAACGTAGAGTACGGGAAACTGATGATGTGGTATTTCCTCATGAGTGATGCTTTCACATTTGGAGCATTTCTTATTTCTTACGGAACCATTCGTTTCAGCCAGAACTATTGGCCTGATCCAAACGTCGTGTTCAATGCATTTCCCTTTGCCGGACATGCAAACCTACCATTGGCTTTCGTGAGTTTGATGACTTTCATTCTCATCGTAAGTTCCGTTACCATGGTATTGGCAGTGCACGCAGGTCACAAAAACGACAAGGCTGGAGTTATCAAGTGGATGATATGGACCATCATCGGTGGCATCGCATTTTTGAGCTGTCAGGCTTGGGAGTGGACACACTTGATCATGGGAGATCATGCTGTATTGGTGAATGGTCAAATTGAACATATTGGTACAACTGTTACGAGAAACCCATGGGGACCCGCTGCAAATATTGCCGCACACGACGGTCACCATGTAGGTACTACAGGTCCGGTTGCATTTGGAGGTTATTTCTTTGGTATCACCGGATTCCATGGATTCCACGTACTTTCTGGGGTGGTCATCAATATTGTTATGTTGATCATGACCATGAACGGAGTATTTGAGAGAAGAGGTCATTATCTCATGATCGAGAAAGCCGGCTTGTATTGGCACTTTGTGGATTTGGTTTGGGTTTTCGTATTCCTTTGTTTCTATCTTATTTAAACATATCAAGTAAATCATCATGGAACATTCAGTACAAGAAGTAACATTTCATCACGAGCCTGGAGGGAATGAAGTTGTAAAAAAGATCATCAAAACAACCATCATTCTTTCAGTGATCACCATCATTGAATTGGGAATGGGATTGGCCATGTATGCCTTTCCGATGGCAGCGGGATTGAAATTGTTTTTGAAAGGAGTGATTGTTATTCTTTCTCTGTTGAAAGCATTTTATATTGTAGGAGTATTCATGCACCTGGGTGAAGAGATCAAGACGCTGATCATGACCATCATTGTGCCTTTGTTGCTTTTCATCTGGTTCATTGCTGCATTCCTCTGGGATGGAAACTCATGGAAAGTATTGAGAAATACCTACAATCCCAAGGCCGCCACAGAAGTGCATGCTGAAGGGGGAAAACATTAGAAAGGAGATACAGTTGACGGTTGACAGTTAACGGTTGTTAACCCCAAACCCAAAACTCAAAAGCCAAAACTATTTTGAAAAGCATCGACTGGACACAACCTCTTGATGCTTTTTTTGTTTAATATAATCGAATGAAGAGCAGAGTCCTCATAGCATTTATCGTTGTACTGGTAATTCCTGTGGCGAGTTATTTGATTGTGAATTATTACAGCAAGGGTGCCACAAATATGCCACGCAGGTATTTTTATGATACTGTATTGGTGAAAAAAGAAAAAGGGAGAGAGGTCAACGATACGGTATGGCATAAAATCAGACCCTTCAAATTAAAGAACCAATTTGGAAAAGAAGTTGGTTTGGAGGATTGGGGACAGAAAATCATTGTAGTCGATTTTTTCTTCACTTCTTGTCCCTCTATCTGCCCAACACTCACCCGCAACATGAAGCGGCTGCAAGCAGCCTTTAAAAAAACGGATACCATTGTGCGATTTGTTTCTTTTACTGTAGATCCGGAAAGAGACAGCGTGGCGAAATTGAAGGCTTATGGTGATAAATATCAAATTGATCATGATGGTTGGTGGATGCTTACGGGCGACAAGCAAGAGATTTATGATTTAGCCCTGAATGAGTTCAAGGCGTCTATTGCCTCCAATGGCAATATCGACACCGGGTTCATTCATACTGAAAAATTATTTCTGATTGACAGAGATCATGTTGTGAGAGGGTGGTACAATGGACTGGATAGTACCAACCTGGATCGTGTTATCAAAGACGTTGTTATGTTGAGTATGGAAAGGGATAAAAAAAGAAAGAGAAATTTATTTAGAAAATAAAAACCAATTCTATGTTATCACCAAGTATCCAAAAAAATGACAAGCTGGCAAATATCTTGATCATTCTCTTTTCAATCATTGTATTTGTAGCTGTTGTTTTTCTTTCAAAAATCAAGTTGGATATAGCACTTCCATTTGATGTACACATTTTTGCAAAAATCAATGCATTCATCAATTCAGCAGTTTCTTTTCTGTTGCTAGTAGGACTCCTTTCGGTCAAACGCGGGCGTTATGCTTTGCACAAGAAAGTGATGCTGACTGCGATGGTGTTGTCGTTGTTGTTTTTGGTTTCTTATATCTGCCACCACCTGCTTTCTGAATCCACTTCCTTCGGAGGAGATGGCGCCATGAAGTATCTCTACTATTTTATCTTGATCACACACGTGATCTTGGCAGGAATTATTCTGCCGTTTATTTTATACACCTCATACCGTGCCTTGATTGCTGAATGGCCTCAGCACAAGAAGCTTGCAAAAATCACCTGGCCGATTTGGTTTTATGTTTCAGTGACTGGTGTGGTGGTTTATTGGATGATTAGTCCATATTACAATTAACAGTTGTAAGTTATAAGTTGTTGGTTGTAAGTTATCGTGGTTGTAATTGTTGTCTTTGTTTTCAATTCATCTGAAACTATGTATTTCTAAAATGTTGAAAGAAAGAAATTTTTTTGAAGATGTTTTTGAAGTTGTAAGACTCATACCCAAAGGCAGGGTTACGAATTACGGCAGTATTGCAAAATATCTTGGATCAGGACTTTCTTCTCGAATGGTAGGTTGGGCAATGAATGCATCTCATCAATCAAAACCAAAAGTCCCGGCACAACGTGTAGTAAATAGAAACGGGTTGCTTACTGGTAAATTCCATTTTAAAACCCCCACCACCATGCAGGAATTACTGGAGAAAGAAGGGGTACAAGTTAAAAATGATAAAGTTGTGAATTTTAAAGATATATTCTGGGATCCTAACAAAGAACTTGAACTTTGATCAAAACCAGTTATATAGAAATAGATGATAACAATGACAACAACAACTTACAACTTACAACCGTCAACCGTTAACAGTTAACTGTCAACCGCCAACAGCTCTCTTGTCTCTCGTCCCCTGTCCCTTGTCCCTTTTGCCCGGAACATTCACATGATCATAGGGACAATTCACACATTCATTTCCGCAGCATCTTCCATTTTCCAAATGGTATTTGGCAGTCAGCACCATGAATCCCCTCTCATTGTAATAGAAGTCTTCTCCTTCAACCAATTTTCTTTTCTTCTTCGGTTTTTGCTCCATCTTGCGTCGATTCAATTTCTCTTGTTCTTTTATACAGTTCATCATCCAGATCTAAGGGGAGCGGATGATTGATCTTGAATGAAAGGTAATGAACTGTTTTGCTTTTTGCAATATCAAGTGATTCGTAGTGCGTTTTGATTTGCAGTTCTTGATTTTGTGGAAGTTCTTTGTAAATATTCGCGCTATCTTCCAACAAATCCAGTTGATACAACTCAATCACCAATTTTGTGAATTGGTAGAGCACCGGTGAATCGGTCTTCAGATGTATATAACCATCAGACTTCAGAAATTGTTTATACTTCCTGAGAAAAATTGGGTGGGTCAATCTTTTCGCAGCTTTTGAAATTCTCAACTGCGGATCGGGGAAGGGCAGCCATATTTCACTGATTTCATTTTCTGTGAAATATTTGTCAATCATACCAATCTGTGTACGCAGGAAAAATACATTTTTCAATTCGAGTTGCAGTGCTTGTTTTGCTCCGACCCAAATCCTATTGCCCTTAACATCCACACCAATAAAATTCCTTTCGGGGTAAAGGGATGCGAGTCCGATGCTGTATTCACCCTTCCCACATGCCAGTTCCAATGTGATGGGTTGATCATTTTTGAAAAAGCCTTTCCACTGTCCCGCTGTATCCTCGGGATATTCCAACACATGTGGGAAGTTTGCAATTTCCGCGAAACGCTTTAATTTTTTCTGACCCATAGATTTGGCGCAAAGGTAATGGCTGAGAGATTATCCCTCCCATTTTTTAAAAGCAAGAACTGCATTCAATCCACCGAATGCAAATGCATTGGAAATTGCGTATTGTATATTTTTTTCTTTGGATGCATTGGGTACAATATCTATATCACAGGTTTCATCTTTCTCTTGAAAATTTGCTGTAGGGGGGAGGATCCCGTTTTTCAATGCCATGATTGTTGCAATTGCTTCAAATGAACTGGTTGCTCCCAGGGCATGACCGTGCAATGATTTTGTTGAACTGATGGATAGATGTTGTGCGTGGTCTCCAAATACATTTTTCACGGCTGCGACTTCCATCGTATCATTCACCAAAGTGCCTGTTCCGTGTGCATTGATGTATCCAATTTGTGAAGTGTTTATTGATCCATCCCTCAAAGCCATCATCATCGCCTGCTCGGCTCCTTTCTGATCTGGTTTTGTAATGTGGCTCGCATCAGATGTCATTCCAAATCCCACGATTTCACCTAAAATATTTGCACCACGTTTTTTTGCGAGATCGAGTGATTCAAGCACCAGCATACCGCTTCCTTCTCCCAAAATCATTCCCTGTCTGTTTTTTGAAAAAGGTCGACAGGTATCGGGGGCTACCACACGGATTGCTTCCCATGCTTTTAAAAAGGTATAAGTGAAAGGCGTTTCACTTCCACCGCAAATGGCCTGATCGCATACACCATTTCTGATCAGCCAAAATGCATTTCCAATCGCATGATTGGATGAAGCACATGCTGTTGAGATGGCATAAACGGGTCCCTTGATGCCCATCTGCATGCTGATATTGCTGGCTGCACCATTGGGCATTGTTTTGGGGATGGAGAGTGGATGAACACGCGTTTTGTTTTCGCGGTACAAATCAAAATAAGATTGTTCTTGTGCGTGAACCCCACCAATAGAAGTTCCGCAAACCACGGCAGTTTGATAGGAGTTGTCATCATTGAAGCTGATTCCCGCATTGGCTACGGCTTCTTTCGCAGCAACCACTGCCAATTGGGTAAAGCGATCCATCAGATCACGATCATCTTTTGAGATGATATTGCTTGCATCAAAATTTTTGATATCTGCACCATTTTTAAATCTGATCTGATCGGCGAAGGCGGAGTCATACGGACCAATACCGGGACGACATTCAACAATGCTGTTCCAAAAATCTGAACTGTTCATGCCAATGGCTGAAACAATTCCAGTACCTGTTACGACGACTCTTCTGTTTTGCATGATGAAGCAGCTATTGCATTGCTTTTGATAATCCGTCAACAGCCTGACGAATGGTTTTGATTCCCTGTAATTCAGTATTTGGAATGTTTACATTGAATTCTTCTTCCAAATCTGCAATCAACTCGATAGAGTCCAATGAATCCAGTCCCAATTCCTCAAAACTGCTGTCGATTGAAATCAATTCTTTGTTGATTCCCTTTTTAGAAGAAAGCAACGTAGCCATTTTTTCGAATACTGCTTCACTCATATATTACGGTTTGGAGTAAAATTATGCAATTTGAACGATCTGTTGAAATACACATCAATCTTAGGTTATAATCCTTCCCTTTTTTGTCTTTTATCACTTTTGGGACTTTAACACCGAGCTTAGTTTTACATCATCAAGGGAATAAACACCCGCCATTTTTAAACCATAAAACAAAGGACCATGAAGAAAATGATGATGATGATGGCAATCATGCTGACAGGACTGATCAGTATTGCCAATACGAAAGAGGTCAGGCTAACCACATTGCAGAATAGCCATACAAACGATGTTTTTGATTGTACAGTATCACTCAAAGGATATGTTTCAGTAGGGGCAGCGGGATTTGAAGTGACCTGCTCGGCGACGGCAGGGACTTGTGAACAGGCAACACAGCAGGCTTCCACTTGCTTGTCGGCCGCTATCAAGACAGTTAGAAAAATAATGTTATAGTAAACAGGCGGGTGTTAAACAAATAATATGAAAATCTCTATAGTGTTTTTGGTAATATGCTGGGGACTCCATCTTTCAGCACAGGATCATATCGAGCAACAATTGGTCACCTACCGCGTGCGTTACAACCATCTTTTTGACAGGGGGACAGATATAAAGCAGTATGATGCAAGTTTATTTCTGCAAGGGGATAAATCATTGTTTACCATGAAGCGGAATGATAAAATTGAAGCTGCTTATCAGTCCAATTATTTCGATGCGAGTCCGGATAGTTTGTTCACGGTCTACAAGGACTTTGAATCAAACTCTTTGTTGTTTGATTTTTTTCATCTGCACCAAGGAAATACTTTTTATGCAGATACGCTGCATCCAATGGAGTGGAAATTGGAAAGTGAAGAGAAAACTGTGGGGGGTATACCATGCAAGCGAGCGACGGTTAGATTCAAAGGGAGGGATTATGTTGCTTGGTATGCCCCTTCCATTCCAATTTCAAATGGTCCCTGGAAGCTAGGCGGACTTCCTGGTTTGATCTTGGAGGCGGGTGATACAAAGGGGGAATGGCATGTTGAGTATGTACAGATGCGTGGATTGGGGTTCATAGATGTTGGATATTTCGAGAAGTTGGTTAACAAGGGTGTTCCAAGTTTTACAATGTTTGTAAGTGATTTAAAAAATGTTTTGAAAAGAATGACTGGCTCATTGTCGGGACAGGGAGATGCAGATTGTTTCACATGTGAAAGTAAATCGCTGGTGAAGCTTTACATGTGGGAAAAGATTGATTGATGAGGGGACTCTTCCTGGCATGGGCCATTTCTTTTCAATTGTTTGGCCATGCACAAATTTCAGATCAAGGCGCTACGCCATTTAAAATAATTCCGGAAGTCCTTGTGAAACCCATGGTGGGGGTAATGAGGATTTCCCGGGATACGATCGTTTTCAGTATTGGGGCTCATTTGGATCCAGAGACGGTCAAAGTAGAGGATCTCTTCAGTCAGCTCATTGGATTTCAGGTAACAGAAGAAGGAAGAATTTTCTACAATGGAAAAGAGGTAGAAGCCATGTTGATTGATGGTGATCCCGTTGCCGCATTTGATTACAGAATAATTGCCAAACACCTCAATGCAAAGATGTTTTCAAGTATTGAATTGATTCAGCATTATCAGTCCAACCGCTTTGATAAAGATTTTATCAGCAGCGATGCGGTAGCTATAAATCTGAAGATGAAGAAAGAGTACGGTAGAAAAATGAATGCTGATCTTGCTGCAAAGCTTGGAACGCCCAAGGGATGGATGGCCAAAGCTGATCTTAGTCGCATGGGATCAAGACTCAAATCCATCACAGCACTGCAAAAAAATTCATTCGCTGAGCGTTCACAAGTTCCATTCTCAAACCATGGTAATTCCAACAAAAGAATACATACTGTATCAGATCTTGTCATGCATCCATTGTCAGTACAGGGATTCCCTTTCAAGAATCATCATCTTGTGAACAATGCATCCCATCAGCTTCAATCTACCCATTCTATTCGTATTGGCAGTTATCAACAATTGAATATTGAATTGGATCAAAGTGCTGTTGATCAAATGTTCGCACAGAGGCAGCGAGTAGAATTCAATGCATTTGAAAATTTCAGCCGGACTGATACAAGAAGCACCCAGTTGCATCAACTCCGATCATCTCATATAGCTAATATGATGTATGTACGAGATCGACTGAAAAACAATCGAGGGGAGTATGTATTACAATGGGGGCGTCAGCAATTGCATGATAGGTTGTATGATACTGTTTCGCTTCTTACAACTTGGATTAACAATGGTATTTCAAGTCAAACGCGCAACTCAATGTACTTTTCTGGAGAAGAGAAATTGCGCATCTTCGATAAATATGTATTGGCATGCAGGGTTGAAGGCTCATCCAACAAGTTTCATCGCAGTATAGAGGATGAGCTAATAAAATCGGATCGCATCAATTTCCTGCAGGGTTTTATGCTTTCTGAGTTATCATCATCCTTTCGGATAGGGAACAATATTTTTCAATCAGGATTCAGGTTTTCAAAAGAGCAGCGAGGGGTAAATGGTGCTTTTCAAAAGCAATATGTTTTTGCAGCGCATCAATCTCGCATGAGCAGAAAAGTTCAATTGCAAACGGAAGCTGCTTTCGGCAGAGGTCATTTCTTAATGAAGGGTGAAACATACCGCGACTTTATACATCAACTGAATGCTCAGCTGATGTATACGAAAACTATGTTCAATATGTTCTATATTCAATATATGTCGAGACGCACCATTCCCGAAATTGAAATATGGGCAGTGAACAATGTTTATCGATCTCAGGGAATGTATCAATATGTTTTACCTCCCGTTGATTTTACAACAACGAGAAAGGTTGAGATAGGGAAATCATACCACAATGTGTACAGTGGTTTACAATATCGCTTCAGCAGTTATTATCAGGTAGTAGAAAATGATATGACACATGGATATGGTTTTCAGTCATTTGTTATGACCGATACCATTCAATTCAACGGGAGCAATAAAGGATTTCAATTGCTTGCTGAGGGTTCTGTTTTTCTGCATCCATACAAGATCAGGCTCTCAGCCAACTATCAATTATCATCCAGTGGTTTTCTGCAGCAATTGTATGGGAATCGAATGTTCATTCGGATGAGAAATCAAACGGCAAAGATCACTGCCAAAACGATATGGCAACAGAGATTCCAAGCTGAGATATCCATGACAGCAAATCAAGTTCATTCGTTTGCCGGGTATACCAACAACAGTTTTATGATGATGTATCAACAGTTGCATCTAAAGTATAGACCATGGAAAACTGGTTTGATAGGACTTCAATGGCAGTTGATGCATCCACAGAACGGGCAGTTATACAGCTTCATGGATTTTTTTCTACTGATTCAGCCATCACAGTCATTCAGTATAAAATTATCTGGATTGAATTTGATGAATATCAGGCAGTATCAGCAGCAACATATCATTGCTTATGGCATGCAGTATCTGTCTGCTATGCTTCAGGGACGAAAATTGCAATTGGAGTTCAGTGTGAATTTTTGATTATTCAATATCAATCACTTCTTGTTTGCTTTCATTTCCTGCTCTGTCGATCGCACTCACAATTACTTTTTTCAACTCGACTTTTTTACCATCTACCATTTTGAAACTGTTCAATGATTTTCGGTTGGTGGATTTAGGGAGTATTTGATATTCCCAATGGTTGTCAAAATTTGTGTAGAGGATGTACTGGAAGACGTCATTCTCTTTTGGTTTCCAATTCAATTCAACCGCAGCACCTACTTTTTTCATGCTCGTAGCTGGATGACTGGGTGGAATCGAATCCAGCCATTTACTGGCAGGAATCAATGCAGTAGATTTATAGGGTCCTTCTTGGAGGGTTTTGGTAAGAGATGGATTTTTGGTCAGCATTGATATGTTCCAATGCACAACTCCATTGCTTTTTGGGATGAGTTTTCTTCCGAATTCTATTTCCTGTGTGATTTCAGCATTGTCGGCTCTGCCATATTTGTCGGTATTGATATTGATGCCTGGCCAGAGATGTCGTTGAAAGGTATTTTCCTCTTGCCACCAGCTCAGCAATACTGGAAAACTTTGCTCTGTTTTGCTTGTAGGCCAATAGAGTTGGGGGGTAAAATAATCTATCCATCCTTTGTTCAACCAAAGTTTTGCGTCGGCGTATAATTTTTCATACTGATCAAATCCTTTGATGGATGGTGGGAATCCGGGTCGCCATATACCAAATGGACTGATTCCGAATTTGACATGTGACTTCGATGCTTTGATTTCTTTATATACTTTTTCAATCAGGGTATTGACCGATGTTCTTCTCCAATCACCCTTTGAGAGGGTTCCATTGTCATTGATATATTGTTGGTATGATTTTTCATCCGGGAAATCATTGTCGCCATTGTAAGAGGGATAGGGGTAAAAATAATCATCGAAGTGAATTCCATCAACATCATATCTGTTTACGATATCCATGACCACTTTTGTGGTAAGCTCTTGTGTTTCTTTTTTGGAGGGGTCCATCCAGTAGAAACCTTCTTTTAGCTTGTACACCATTTCCGGATTTTTTCTGATGATGGATTCGTTGCTGATATCTTTTGAGCTGGTATGGTGAGCGCGGTAGGGATTTAACCAAGCGTGCAGTTCCATTCCTCTTTCATGTGCTTCATCGATCCAGAATTGGAGTGGATCATAAAAGGGTTGAGGTGCCTGGTTTTGTTTTCCTGTCAGGAAATACGACCAAGGTTCGTAATTGCTTTTGTAGAGCGCATCTGCCTGTGGCCGGACTTGCAGGATAACAGCATTGAAGTTGTTTGTCTTGAGGTAGTTAAGCAGTTGAATTGCTTCTTGTTTTTGTTCAGCCGTTGTGAGTCCGGGTTTACTCGGCCAATTGATATTCGCCACACTGGCAATCCATGCAGCGCGGAATTCGCGGGGGATGGTAGGGAGTTGTGGGTTTTGGGTTTCGGGTTGGGGGTTGACAGTTGACGGTTGGGGTGGTTGTAAGTTGTAAGTTGTTGGTTGTAGGTTGGGGGTTGACGGTTGACGGTTGACAGATGTGTCTGTTGTGGGTTTTGGGTTTTGGGTTTCGGGTTGGGAGTTGACAGTTGATGGTTGGGGTGGTTGTTGGTTGTAAGTTGTTGGTTGTAGGTTGGGGGTTGACGGTTGACTGTTAACCGTTAACTGTAAACTGTCAACTGTATTTCCTCCTCCCTCCTCCCTCCTCCCTTGTCTCTCGTCTCTTGTCTCCTGTCCCTTTAAAACCACCTCCCTTCTCGTAGTAAAAGGCGAGTATTTCGATGTAAAGTTTTTGATGCTTGTGCAACCGGGGATAATTGTTATAATGAGCAGGAGTCTCATCCATCTAACGCGCTGATTCATTGCTGAGAATTTCAGCAAAATTATGAAAGGTTAGATGATATATTTTTGTAAAAAATATAGATATGTGGAAAGAAGAAAACAATTCCCTCTATAAAAAATTTCAGTTCAAGGATTTTAAAGATGCTTTTGCATTTTTGACAAAGGTTGCCATGGCCGCTGAGCAGGTAGATCATCATCCAACCATCAAGAATACCTGGAATACCGTTGAGTTGTGGTTGTCAACACATGATGCAGGAAATGTTGTGACAGAGAAAGACCATAAGTTGGCAAAGATGATTGACGGGCTGCTTTAGAATTTCTGTTAAAAGGGTTACTCTTATTTCACATTTAGATTTGTTCCATCGATTTCCACCGTTTTCTTTTGGAGTCCGCTTGATGCAGGTCCGTTTGTTACGGATCCATCAATGGAAAAATTGGATCCATGGGCTGAGCAGTTGAATGTGCTGGAAGATTTTACAAAATTGATTGTTGCTCCTGCGTGTGGGCAAGCACTGGAGAATGCAACAAAGCTGGTAGCAACATTGCCGGAGGCAGTCCTTACCACAACCACTCCTTTATCTAAAACAAAGTCATTGATCGCCAGCAATTGGGAGCTCAGGTTTATTGTAAGGATAACATTAGAACCCGAGTTTGAGTTATTGTTATTGGTATTGTTGTTGTTATTATTGCCTGTATTGTTATTGGTGGGTGTAGTGGCATCCTCCTTGGAGCACGCCTGCATCATGCAACTGATGCACGTCAATGTGAGTCCACCGGTAATTTGATTGATGAATGATTTTCTGTCCATATACTCATAACAAACAGAAAATGCAGAGGTTCAAATATCACTTTTTGAGCAATTATTGTAGAACGCTGGTAGACAAAATAATGATATTATTAAACAAAAATCATCTATTTTCACTCACCTTTTCAATTTTTCACCTTTATATCAAATATTATTTCTGCATCCAATGCTTGAAAGACATTGAGTATGGTATCGAATCTTGCACTGTTTGGTGAATTTTCCAGTTTTGATATCTGTGCTTTTTGAACACCTATTCTTTTCCCCAGCTGTTCTTGGGTGAGGTTACGCTTTTTTCGGAGCATTTTGATCTGATCCCTTAAAATCTCTAATTGAACTTTTCTGTCAAACCGATTTCTTGCTTTGGTACCTTTTTTACCTATTTGCTTATCAAGTACCTCATCCAGAGAGTAAACCTTTAATTTTGTTTTCTTCTTCATTGTAGTCCCTTTAAATAGTCTGACATTATTTTGACTGTTTTCTCAATTTCCTGATGCTGCAATTGATTCGATTTTTTTATCACACCATGTGTAATTACTACTTTTGATATCTTTTGTCCTTTGACCCAAAATGCCAAAAATCTGTAATGTTTCCTTAAGTGAAATGTTCTGAATTCCCAAACTCCCCCTTGCATTTTTTTAAACAGATTTACATCCAGTACATACCTAGCTTTAAAAATATTATGTAATATTTTTCTCTTTGCCCTTTCGTCAATCAGCTGTAATAATTCGTTTGCTTCTTTTAAAAACTCAATTTCAAACCTCTTTTTCATCCATCACCATTGTAAAATTACAAGTTTCCAAATTAGGAAACAAAAAATATGCCTATTCAAAGGTGCAATGGCTCAATCGACTGTTGATGTAGAAAACAGCAGGTTCGGGATGTATTTTGACAAATGAATCAATAGTAATACCCAAAAATAATATTCATCTCATCTTCGCTGGTGAGACCGAAGGAGACAGTCTTTTTGGTGGTATTGTTGTAGGTAACTTCTGAAGTCAGTCCTTCACCTGGCTTCAAGGTGATGGGGGTTGTAAATGAGATGGTGGCGGGATGTTCCCAGTCAGTACTTGTGTAAATGATTTCACCATTTCTGCTGCCGCCAAAAATTTTGATGACAAATTTTTCACCAAGTTTGTGATAATGGGAAGTCAGCAGCACCACTCGTGTTGTTTCACTGAAAGTAAAATTCTTTACAAAGGTTTTTCTTTCTCCAGGCTGCAAGCTGATGTCGAGGTTGTTCAAATCAAGTGTCTTCGCAATATTTTTTACAGTGCTTGCAGGCACCATATAAAAATTAACATAGTTCTCTCCCTTGAGGGTGTATGATGTTTTATTGAAATAATGTGCATTTAAGTCCAATGGCATTTTCGCACTCACCTGAAGTGCAACACCGGGTGGTAATGTAAAATCAGCATTCACATCGGTACCACCTCCCATGAACACATGGTTTTGCATGTTTTCCAGATTGACAGTTCCATTTGCATTTCTGAGATCGCGTACGGTATTTTCTGCGGGAAGGAGAAGCGGGACTCTGAACGAGTATACAACCAGGTGGTGACTGTTCGACATCCCACGTAATTGTATACGGTTCACATATGCTGTTTCTGTATTTGGTGTATTTTTTCGAACGAAAATCTCTCTTTCAAAATTTGGTGCAATGTCAAACGGATCAATTTTCAATTGGAATCCGCTTCCACTGGGTGGTGGCTCCAGTGGGGTGATGGATGGCTGACAAACTGTAGTATCCTTCAACAATGATTCGTTCACAGAAGCATCTGTTGCACTTGCTCCTTTGGATATCCATTCATTGATAAAAGCCACTTGCCCCTTGGTCAGAAAATTTCCACCCAATGGCATGTTGGCACCAAAATTGGCATTGGTGGAATGATGTCCTGCTTCACATGCAATTTTATGAGATAGAAAACTATTGTTCAGGTCATTCGGTTTCACCAGCTTCATTCCCATGGAGGCGGCTGCACTGTTTTTTGGTGTCACTCCAACAAGGTTTGCATACGATTTCCCGGGAGTCAATATCAAACCGTGTTGAGCAAAGCTGGCATCCGAGCTTGATGCATGACATCCGGAAATCGCACAGGATGTATTCAGTATTGTTTCCTGAATGATTTCAAAAGAAGGTTTCCCTGATGTTTCCGTTGATTCGGTCTTTTCACAAGAACCAATGATGGTTAACAAACAAATGACATACAGTATATAAGAAATGTATTTCATACATCATAAATGTACGTCATAACAAAGATGTCGTTGGAAAGATCCAAACAAAAAAGCCTGTTAGGTTTCTAACAGGCTTTTAAAGAAAGCAAAGTGGCTGTAGGGGGAGGAGTCGAACCTCCACGAGGCAGTTAGCTATAGCGCAAAGTTCAGTGGTCGACCCTGGTCGCTCCGATTGCTCGAAACGGCTCTACACTACGTTTGTCCTGTTATCCCCACCCTCGAGACAAGAGGGCATGTCTGCCGAAAGTTTCATCACCCCACAATTGTAAAGAACTGATGCAAATTTAAGCATATTAGAGTTTTATTGATATAAATTCAATAATAATTTTTTAATTATTGAAAATATTCAATAAATTGCACCAATAATTAAAATCTCTGAAAAATCAATATTCATTATGGCATCAAAATTAAATCTTGACAAACTGGATCTTCAGATCATTCAGATCATGACCGAAGATGCGAGTATTTCATATGCCGACCTCGGGAAACAATTGTTTGTATCTGGAGGTACCATCCATGTTCGTATCAAAAAATTACAAGAACTCGGAGTGGTTAAAGGTACAAAACTCAATGTCGATTTAAAATTGTTGGGATATGATATCAAGGCCTTCGTTGGAATATACCTGGAGAAGAGCTCTTTGTATGATCAAGTTGCTGAGGACCTGAAAAAAATTCCGGAAATCATTCGCCTGAATTATACAACAGGTAATTACAGCATGTTCATTGAAGTGGTTTCAAAAGATATCAATCAATTGCGATTTGTCTTGCATGATCAACTGCAAAAAATAAAAGGCATCGAAAGAACCGAAACGTTCATTTCACTGGACGAAAGTTTCAACCGCAATGTTCCTGTAGCGGGTTCATGATTATTTCACCATCCTCCCCTTCCATTCATACTGGGTAATCATTCCAAAAAAAGCGGCGATGACTGTATAGATGGTATGAAAAATCTGCGAAGGAATGAACCACGCAATGAGCCGTTGTTTTCCAAAAAACATCGATGCATGCAGCATAAATGGGAGTTCTCCCAATGCTTTGATCAATAAAAAGATCAGATAATATTTGAAGTAGATACTGTTGAACAATCCAAACAGCAACAGTAAAACCGGGACGAGATTCACGCTGAAAACAAGCAGGAGCGTGGCTTTGATCAGCATGCTCGAATAATTTTTGGCCTTGCTTGCCCAGCGTATCCGCTGTTGAAAAAAAGCCTTCCAGCTGGCAGCAGCATTGGTTTCCACAATGGCGGCATGCGCGTAACAATAAGTAACCTGACCCGGAAAAACATTTTCAATTTTTTCCATCAGCAACATATCATCCCCCGAAGCAATCTGATCAATCCCTTCAAATCCGTTTACTTTTTCGAATGCAGATTTGGTATACAATAAGTTGGCACCATTGCACATGTTGAACAACTTGTTAGACACTGCCACTGCCGTGATGCCCTGTAGTGAAATAAAGTCAAGCGATTGAAAGATTTCCAAAAAACTATTTTCTTTCCTGAACACAACCGGTGCGGCAACCATCGCTGCCTGTCGATCTTCTTTGCAGGCAACCAAGGTAGCCAACCAGGTTTTGTTGTAACTGCAATCTGCGTCTGTTGTTACTATGATTTCATGTTGTGCGGAACGAATACCCTTTGCTACGGCTGACTTCTTCCCATATTTTTCATCCGCTGAAATACTGATCAACCTGATCCTTTCATCCTCATAGCTTTTTACAATCTCTACTGTTCTGTCATCTGACAGATCATCCACCACAATGATTTCCATCAACCCTGCAGGATACTCCTGCGCCAGCAATCCATCCAAACATCGTCCGATGTTTTCCTCTTCATTTCTGGCGGGTATGATGATGCTCACCGGACTATTTACATATTGAACCGGTTGATACAATTTCATTCGTATAAATAAACTGTTCGCCCGCATGATCAACAGCAGGTAAACTGTCAGCACAACCAATATGATCAACCACACAACCATTTCAAAAGCAACTATTTACGCCTAAGTTAAATTTTATCATAACTACAATAAAAGATTGTTTCAGCAAAAAAATTCATTATCTTCATATAGTTAGTTATGCAACTATATGCCAAACAACCAATTTAAATGGGGGGAGCTTTACAGCTTTATCACGGGGATGGCTTCAACTGCCATTGCGAGAAGATTGCAGAAAAATTTCAAGCAACAAGGAATTGAAATCACGATTGAACAATGGAGTGTGCTCTATCACCTCTGGAAAAAAGATGGTGTGAGTCAGCAAGAACTCTGCAATGCAACCTTTCGTGATAAACCTAGCATCACACGATTGCTTGACAACTTGGAGAAATTAAAACTCGTTAAACGCGTTGCATCACCAACCGATCGAAGACAGAACTTAATTGTATTAACCGATGCTGCAAGAAAAATGCAAGACCATACCATGGAAGTTGCATCCAATACCTTGAATGAGGCATTGGAAGGTGTTGTTGTTACAGATGTTGATCGTGCAAAAGTTGTATTGCAAAAAGTATACGACAATCTTAAATAATAGTTTAAATCGTTTGTTATGGAAACTACAACCAAACAAGTCATGAAAGGAGCAGGATGGATGATCGATGCTGCAGCACCTGCTGATACATTCACTCCAGAGGATTTCAACGAAGAACAAAAAATGATGTTCGACATGTGTCATCAATTCATCAACACGGAGGTAACACCGCTGTTGGATCGGATTGATAAGTTAGAACCCGGACTCATGCCATCGCTGATGGAGAAGACAGGAGAACTGGGATTGATGGGCGTTTCCATTCCTGAACAATACGATGGATTGGGGAAAGAATTTACATCATCGATCATTGTTGCTGAAGCACTGGGTGCAGGACATTCATTCTCGGTAGCATTTTCAGCACATACCTGTATCGGCACACTTCCTATTCTTTATTTTGGGACGGAAGCACAAAAAGCAAAATACATACCCGGACTCGCAACAGGTAAATTGAAAGGTTCATATGGATTGACAGAACCCAACAGCGGCAGCGATGCGCTGGGTGCAAAAACAACAGCAAAACTGAGCGAGGATGGAAAGCATTACATATTAAATGGACAAAAATGCTGGATCACCAATGGCGGATTTGCAGATATATATACTGTATTTGCAAAGATTGATGGAACACAGTTCACAGGTTTCATTCTTGAACGCGGTATGGAAGGATTTAGTTTCGGACAAGAGGAACATAAAATGGGAATCAAGGGCTCCTCTACCGTACAACTCTATTTTCAAGACTGCAAGGTGCCGGTTGAAAATGTATTAGGCGAAATCGGAAAGGGGCATGTCATTGCATTCAATATATTGAATCTTGGTCGACTCAAACTCTGTGCCTCTACCATGGGTGGATCAAAAATGGCATTGGCAGATGCATTGAAATATGCAAAGACCAGAGAACAATTCAAAAAACCCATTTTTGAATTTGGAGCCATGCAGCAGAAGTTGGCTGAGATGGCCATACGCAACTGGGTAGTCGAGGCTGCGCTCTATCGCGCATCTATGTGGATCGAAGAAAAAGAAAAAGAATTGCTGGCTGCAGGCAAACCATTCAATGAGGCCTTGTTGGGCGCAGCTGAAGAATATGCCATTGAATGTGCTATCTTAAAAGTATCTGGATCAGAATTGCTTGACTTCACAGTGGATGAATCAGTACAGATTCATGGAGGAAACGGATTCAGCGATGAATACAATGTATCAAGGGCTTACCGTGACAGCCGCATCAATAGAATATTTGAAGGAACCAATGAAATCAATCGTCTGTTGATCGTTGACATGGTTTTGAAACGCGCAATGAAAGGTCGACTGGATTTCATGGGACCCGCCATGGCAGTCCAAAAAGAATTGATGAGCATACCTGATTTTGGATCAACCGACGATACGCCATTTGCAGAAGAATTGAAAGCCATTGCGCAAATGAAAAAATCTATTTTCATGGTTGCCGGCGCAGCCGCACAAAAACTCATGATGCAGTTGGAATCGGAACAGGAAATCATCATGCATATTGCAGACATGGCAATTGATGTATTCCATGCAGAAAGCGGTTTGCTCAGAGCGATCAAGATGGTTGAACAAAAAGGCGAATCCCATTGCAGCATTGAAATCGATATGGCAAAAACCTATTTATACGACGCAGCCGATCGTATCAACAAACATGGGAAAGATGCGATCAATGCATTTGCAAGTGGCGATGAACAGCGAATGATGTTGTTGGGGCTGAAGCGATTCACCAAAGTTGCCCCTTTCAATACAAAAGATGCACGCAGAAGAATTGCTGCAAAATTGGCTCAGGCATAATATTTACTGATATCAATCACTCCTTTTTTTCTCAGATCTGGAGTATTCTTTAAAGAGAAGTCATGCCATTATGCATGCCCTGCTTCTTCCATCGATTGGTAGGAAGGTTCTTTTTCCATGCGCTTGTCAATCGGGACAGCAAACGACATGATTTTTTTGCCCATCTCATTTGCCATTTGGTGCAGGGATGAAATCCATAAACGGGTCATACAACTCTTTTCGACCATAACGATCTTTTCGTTGTGATATTTTATCTATCAGTAAAATCACATCAAAAAGAGGGAATCCCCTTTTGCTGTTTCGTAATTATACGATTACCCAAATCGTATACCGCCCAATTTGTTTACTTTCACGTCTCAAATGACCCATCCATGGAATTGAAAAACAACTTTATACACCACGTTTATTTTTGGTTGAAAAATCCGGGCAGCCAGGAGGATCTCGCTGCTTTGATCAAGGGACTCGAAAAACTAAGTGCGGTTCCACAGATTAAATTCTTTCACATAGGCTTACCCGCTGATACCAACCGAGATGTCATCGATACAACCTATGCAGTTTCATGGTTGAATGTTTTTGAAACTGCAGAAGATCAGGATATTTATCAAACACATCCCATGCATCTTCAATTCATTGATGAATGCAAGCACTTATGGAGACGAGTGGTTGTGTATGACTCCATCCAGCATTAAACATATCTATGTTCAATAAAAACCGTTCTGCTGCCTTAGGTTTCATCTTTGTAACTGTATTGATCGATGTAATCGGATTTGGCATCATCATTCCTGTCATCCCATCCCTCATTCAAAAATTAACAGGAGGTGACATGAGTGTTGCTTCTAGATATGGAGGCTTTCTCATGTTCGCCTATGCGATCATGCAATTTTTATTTGCACCGGTTTTGGGAAACCTGAGCGATCGCTACGGAAGAAGAACCATCATCCTGATTTCATTGTTTGGTTTTGGAATAGATTATCTATTGCTTGCTTGGGCACCCAATATTGTTTGGTTATTTATAGCAAGAATCATTTCCGGCATCACCGGCGCGAGCATCACCACCGCTTCGGCCTATATTGCTGACATTACAACACCAGAGAAGCGTGCACAGAATTTCGGACTCCTGGGAGCGGCATTCGGACTGGGTTTCATCATTGGTCCACTGTTGGGAGGTGTACTCGGTCAATACGGTGAACGCATTCCATTTTTATTTGCCGCTGGATTGACACTTGTCAATTGGTTGTATGGTTTATTGATTCTTCCAGAATCTTTACCAATGGAGAAAAGAAGAAATTTTGAATGGAAGCGTGCGAATCCGGTTGGCTCTTTGCTGCATCTGAAAAAATATCCTGCGCTCACTGGGTTGATTATTTCTTTGACATTCATTTATATTGGTGCTCATGCAGTGCAGAGTACTTGGAGCTATTATACCATCAAAAAATTCAATTGGAATACCGGGATGGTTGGATACTCACTCGCATTTGTGGGGATGGTTATTGCGATGGTGCAAGGTGGATTGATCAGGATTGCCATTCCTAAATTGGGACAGGCACGTGCATTGTTCGTCGGCCTCTTATTGTATACCATTGGAATGTTTTTGTTTGCATTCGCTTCTTCGACATGGATGATGTTTGCGTTTTCATTTGTGTATTGTTTGGGAGGGATTGCCGGTCCGGCTTTGCAAGGAATCATCTCTCAGCATGTACCATCCAATGAGCAAGGTGAATTGCAAGGCGCACTGACCAGCTTGATGAGTGCATCCTCCGTTGTGGGTCCGCTGATCATGTCTAACCTATTTTCATTTTTCAGCAGAGATGGTTATACATGGTATTTCCCTGGAGCTCCATTCATAGCAGGTGCGATCTTTTTTCTGATCAGCACCTTGATTTCTTACAAGAGTTTGCAGGATGAAAAGAGAGCAAAAGCAGCAGCTGAAGCATTGAATACTAATACGTTAATATAGTTTTCAAAATAATTTATTCTTTCGTTTGGTTGATTAGCTCTATCTTTGCCCTGTTATTTGAGTTAAGTACAGTTATAAGTAAGTGAAAGTATTTCCTGCTAAGCACAAACATCTGCTAATAGTAAGTCTTCTTTACCCCTGTGTTTCTCTCAGTTTTTTTAATCAATTTTATTTGTAATGAACATTTACGTTTCAAATTTGAGCTTCAACGTACAGGATGAAGACTTGAAAGAATTTTTTGCTGAGTATGGAGAAGTAACTTCAGCAAAAGTTATCACAGACAAATTCACAGGCCGTAGCCGTGGTTTCGGTTTTGTTGAAATGTCTGACGATGCAGCTGCCCAAAAAGCTATCCAAGAATTGGATGGTGCAACTGTAGAAGGACGTGCGATCAAAGTTAGCGAGGCGAAGCCTCGTGAGCAGCGCCCCAACAATGGTGGTGGCGGTGGCGGTGGTCGTCGCAACTTCGGCGGTGGCGGCGGTGGAAACCGTTGGTAGTCTTTGCATCCTACCGAATTACAAAAGAGAACCCCCAGGGTTCTCTTTTTTTATGAGCTCCTAAAATTGATTAACTTTAATAAGTCAATTGTAAGTTATGAGCGAATCAGTACAAACCGTTGTTCAACAACTCACCACCAAAGATTTTCAATCTGATCAGGAAGTCCGTTGGTGTCCAGGTTGCGGAGATTACTCCATTCTTGCGCAGGTACAGAAAATCATGCCAACACTGGGTATCCCGAGAGAAAATATTGCCATCATTTCTGGGATAGGTTGTTCGAGTAGGTTTCCTTACTATATGGAGACTTTTGGCATGCATTCAATTCATGGAAGGGCAACTGCCATTGCAAGCGGACTCAAAGCTGCGCGTCCGGATCTGAGTGTGTGGATTGTAAGTGGTGATGGAGATTCCATGAGCATCGGAGGAAACCATACCATTCATTTACTCAGAAGAAATTTCAATGTCAATTTCATGGTGTTCAACAACCAGATTTATGGATTGACAAAAGGACAATACTCTCCTACATCTGAAGAACATAAAGTAACCAAGTCAACTCCCTACGGCAGTTTGGACCATCCCTTCAATCCGCTTGCATTGGCAATGGGTGCAGATGGAACATTCATTGCACGCAGCATGGACCGCGATCCAAAGCATTTGCAGGAAATGTTGCTGAGAAGCAATGCGCACAAGGGGACATCCTTCCTGGAAATCTATCAAAACTGCAACATCTTCAACGATGGCGCATTTGAAATATTCACAGAGAAAGCAACCAAGTCCATCGAAACCATTTTCCTTGAGCAAGGCAAGCCTTTGCTCTTTGGTGCCAACAAGGAAAAAGGAATCAAGCTTGACGGATTCAAGCCAGTTATTGTTGATTTAAACAATGGAGTAAGTGCAGATGATTGTTGGATTCATGATGAACACGATTTTTACAAAGCACAGATTTTGGTGAGGATGTTCGATGATCCACGCATTGAAGGACATTTACCAAGACCTTTCGGTGTATTCTATCAGACCGATCGTCCATGTTATGAAGACATGCTGCAGGCGCAGGTGGATGAGGTAATGACAAAAAAGGGCAAGGGGGATTTAAATAAACTGATCAGGGGGAATGAAACCTGGACGATTGCATAGCTTATGCTGGTCGTTGTTCATCCAGATAATCCGCAAGAAAGAATCATCCAACAAGTTGCAAGCTGTCTGAAAGAAGGCGGGGTAATTGTATATCCAACAGATACTGTGTATGGATTCGGTTGCGATATTTTTCAGTCAAAAGCAGTTGAACGCATTTGCCGCATCAAAGGCATCGATCCTGAGAAAGCCAATCTATCATTTGTATGCAGTGATTTGTCTGACTTGAGTAAATATGCAAAAGCCATTTCTACTCCTCAGTATCGTTTCATCAAGCAATATATACCCGGACCATTTACATTCATTCTTCCTGCAAGCAAGGAAGTCCCGAAAATTTTAAAAAGCAAAAAAAATACCATCGGACTTCGTGTGCCTGATCACAACATCACACATGCCATCGCTGCAGCATTGGGGCATCCAATTTTAAGCTCATCGCTTCCTGGCGAAATGGTGGAAGAGTATACAGATCCACACATCATTCATGACCGATTCGGTAAGCTTGTTGATATGGTAATCGATGGCGGCATTGGCGGAATGGAGTATTCTACCGTTGTTGATATGACAGAAGAACAGCCGAAGATTATTAGGCAAGGCATGGGGGAAATTAGTTGACAGTTGACTGTTAACGGTTAACTGTCAACTGTTGTTTTAAAACTTTTTCTGTGAAGTTCACACCTTCCGAATGTTGCGATTGCATTTCGATGTGTTAATGTTCCGTATCCTTTATTTTTATTCCATTGATATTGAGGAAATTGATCATGCGCTTGCATCATACAATCATCCCTGTATGTTTTTGCCAGTATACTGGCAGCAGCTATCGAAGCAAATTTCCCATCGCCCTTGATGATGGTTGAATGAGGAACAGAAGCAAATGGTTTGAACCGGTTTCCATCCACAATAATATATGACGGAGGGATATGCAGTTTTGACAATGATACATGCATTGCCTTGATCGATGCATTCAAAATATTGATGGCATCGATTTCTTTTGCATCGATGCTGGCAACAGCCCAGCTGATGGCATATTGCTGAATAAGCGTCCTCAATCGATACCTTGTTTTTTCAGTGATTTTTTTTGAATCGTTTAATTCATTGTCATGAAAATCACGTGGAAGAATCACAGCAGCCGCAAATACGGGTCCAGCGAGACAACCCCTGCCGGCTTCATCACAACCGGCTTCTGGTTCCATCAATTGAAAAAACGGTTTGAGCATCCATTGCAAAGTAGCAAGAAAAATTCATCAAAAGGATCATCAATGCATTTGTAAACTACCTTTGCAGCATGCAAGTACGAGCTGAAAAAAAATCAAATGCAGTAGCGATTTGGTTGTTGATAGGAGTGGGCATGATCGTGGTGCAGGTTTTGCTGGGAGGCATCACCCGGTTGACAGGTTCAGGGTTATCCATCACTGAGTGGAAACCAATTCTGGGAGCCATTCCACCGTTGAACGAAAGTGATTGGCAAAAGGCGTTTGAGCAGTATAAACAAATCGGACAATTCAAGCACCTCAATTTTGAATTTACCTTGTCTGATTTCAAATTCATTTATTTCTGGGAATGGTTTCACCGCGAGTGGGCAAGACTGATTGCTGTGGTATTTCTGTTGCCTTTTGTATATTTTATCATCACCAGAAAATTCAAACAGGAAATGATCAAACCCTTGATGATTCTTTTCTTGTTGGGAATACTGCAGGGACTCATTGGATGGATCATGGTAAAAAGTGGATTGAATGAAGAGAGTCTCTATGTAAACCATATTCGTCTGGCGATTCATTTTATTTCAGCATTGGGATTACTGGCATATACTTTGTGGTTCGCATTGCAGTTGTTGATCGATCGTTCTCAACTTACAACTGCACCAGCCCTTCAACGTTTTTCTGTTTGGTTGTTTGTGTTGATCGTTGTACAGTTGATTTTCGGGGCGTTCATGGCCGGACTCAAAGCGGCTCAATTTGCAACTACCTGGCCTACCATCAATGGTGAATGGATTCCATCTTCCATTGCAAACGATTCAATGTCCGGTCTCACCCACGATCCTTTGGCTGTTCATTTCATCCATAGAACCCTGGCATATATCATCACAGTCTTGTCATTCATCTGGTTTCAGAAAGCCAAAAAAATCAACTCCACCCCATTGTTCCAGCGCATCTATCGAATACCCATCATCATCGTGCTGCTCCAAGTTGTATTGGGCATTCTTACCATCCTTTTTGCCAACAATGCTACTGCACTGCTTTGGCTGGGCGTGGCGCACCAGTTTACAGCCATGCTGCTTGTATTGATTTGGGTGACAGTACTTTATATCCTGAGAGGCAGTAAATAGCTGATCTTCACTATTATTTAATTGCCTGCCCCAGTGATTTGTCGTAAATTTGCGGCGACTAAATAACATTATGAATATCAGGAACATAGCGATCATTGCACACGTAGACCACGGAAAGACAACCTTGGTGGATAAGATTCTTCACACAGCGAAGGTGTTTCGTGACAATCAGGAGACTGGAGAGCTGATCATGGACAGCAATGATCTGGAAAAAGAAAGAGGTATTACGATTTTCAGTAAAAACGCAGCGGTTACATATAATGATGTAAAAATCAATGTGATAGATACTCCGGGTCACGCCGATTTCGGTGGCGAGGTGGAGCGTGTATTGAAAATGGCCGATGGGGTGATTTTGTTGGTAGATGCTTTTGAGGGACCCATGCCGCAAACCCGTTTTGTATTGCAGAAAGCGTTGCAGTTGAATCTTCATCCAATTGTCGTTATCAATAAAGTGGATAAACCAAACTGTCGTCCGGATGAAGTGCATGATGCAGTTTTTGAACTTTTCTTCAACCTGGATGCAACAGAAGAGCAATTGAATTTCCCTACCTATTACGGTTCCGGTAAGAACGGTTGGTTCAATGACAGCCTCACGCCGACAGATAATATTATTCCTTTGATGGAGGGTATCATCAAGCATGTGCCGCCACCCAAAACAGAGGAAGGAACCCTGCAGATGCAAATCACTTCATTGGATTACTCTTCTTTCCTTGGTAGAATTGCCATTGGGAAAGTTGCCCGCAATACGATCCGTGAAAACCAACCCATCACCCTCGTGCAGGCCGATGGTTCTTTGAAGAAGCAGCGTGTAAAGGAATTGTATGTGTTTGAAGGAATGGGAAAACGCAAGGTAACAGAAGTGCATGCTGGTGATCTATGTGCGGTTGTGGGAATTGAAGGATTCAACATTGGAGATACCATTGCAGATTTTGAAAATCCTGAAGCTTTGCCGGTTATTCATGTAGATGAACCAACCATGAGCATGTTGTTCAGCATCAACAACTCACCTTTCTTTGGAAGAGATGGAAAGTTTGTAACAAGTCGCCATTTGCGCGATCGCCTGATGAAAGAAACTGAAAAGAATTTGGCACTGCGTGTGAAAGAGACCGATAGTGCAGATAGCTTCCTGGTATACGGACGCGGCATTCTCCATCTGGGTGTCTTGATCGAGACGATGAGAAGAGAAGGATATGAAATGACAATCGGACAGCCACAGGTGCTCGTGAAAGAGATCGATGGTAAAAAATGTGAGCCATACGAGGTGCTTGTGATCGATGTTCCAGAAGAATATGCATCTAAAGCAATTGACCTGGTGAGCAGAAGAAAAGGTGAAATGTCTGTAATGGAAACCAAGGGCGATATGCAGCATATTGAATTTGAAATCCCTTCGCGCGGACTCATTGGACTTCGTACCAACATGCTGACCAATACTGCAGGTGAGGCTGTGATGGCGCACCGCTTCAGTGAATACAAACCTTGGAAGGGACCTATTCCCGGAAGGAACAACGGTGTTCTGCTGGCAAAAGAAGGTGGAAGTACAACTGCATATTCATTGGATAAATTACAAGACCGTGGATTCTTTTTTGTGGATCCGGGAGAAGAAGTTTACAAGGGGATGGTCATTGGGGAGAACAACAAACCTGGTGATCTCGTTGTAAATCCAAATGAAGGAAAGAAGCTCACCAACATGCGTGCAAGTGGTACGGACGGTGCTGCCAGCATCGCTCCCAAGCGACTCATGACACTCGAAGAGTGCATGGAATATATCCAGCATGATGAGTGCATCGAGGTGACACCTAACTTCATTCGTATGAGAAAATTGATTCTCGACGAAACAGAAAGAAACCGTCTCGCCAAACAAATGAAGGCCGAAGCTGTTTAATTGATATGAAAAAGACATTGCTCATCGTTTGCTTACTCGGGACATTGATGGTTTCCAAGGATGCAGTTTCGCAATGTTCTATTTGTACAAAAACAGCCCAACAGCTAGGACACAAGCCTGCCAAGGGTTTGAACACTGGCATCATTTATCTGATGATTGCGCCATTGGCAATTATTGGATTCGTGGGATTCCGCTGGTGGAAAAACAATAAAGATGAATTGTTATGAGAAAAACAATCCTTCACATATCCATTGCCTTTTCAATTTTATTTTTCTATGTTTCCTGCACGGTCAACAATGTAACGATTGATGACAGCATCGGTAAGTATTTTAAACAAAAAGGACTTACCGGTACATTCGGGATGTTCGATAACAGCCGCGGTGAGTTTACTATTTATGCACTCGATCGCTTCAAAACAAATTTTCCAGCCGGTCAGAGTATGATGCTGTTCAGCAAACTGGTTGCCGTTCACACAGGTAAGTTGGCCAGTGATACCATTCAAATAGGATTTGATTCGCTCAATCAGCTCATCGGAAAAGATACACTGCAGTACTGGATTGACAGTGTGAAGTATGGAAATAAAAAATGGAAGAAAGACTCCTTGACGATTTCACCAGATGAACAATTGGGGTTGATCAAGCGATTGTATTTCAAACAGCTTCCATTCAGAGGAAGTGCCCAAGAAGGCATCAAAAAAACACTGATCATAGAAAACAATGCTCAATATCAATTGGCTTACCAGAAAAATGACCTGGTTTACAACAATAAAAAAATCGCTTGGGTCATAGGCTGGATTGAGGAAAATCGCCATGTGTATCCCTTTGTGATAAATTATGAAGCACCGGTGGATGCAGAAACTTCTTCAACGAGTGATCAGCTTTGCAAAGAGATACTGACCCATATCGGATTTTTTAAGGGGATCATGTAACTTAGTTGACATGCAACTTTATACACCCTCCCTTTTAACATACAAAAGACTTCAGACGGTTGAAGTTAAAATAGGTGATTTGCTGCTGGGCAACAACCATCCCATTCGTGTCCAGACCATGACAACCACAGACACGATGGATACCAAGGCAACAGTAGAGCAAACCATTCGTTGCATTGAAGCAGGTGCAGAATTGGTGCGCATCACAGCCCCATCCAAAAATGAAGCACAAAATTTACTGGAGATAAAAAAAGAGTTGCGCAAACGTGGTTATACAACACCATTGGTGGCTGATATTCATTTTACACCCAATGCTGCTGAAATTGCTGCGCGCCTGATTGAGAAAGTGCGTGTGAATCCGGGTAACTATGCCGATAAAAAGAAATTTGAATTCATTGAATATACCGATGCTGCATACAACGAAGAAATTGAACGCATCCGTGAAAGATTTACACCCCTTGTAAAAATTTGTAAAGAGCATGGCACTGCCATGCGCATTGGTACCAACCATGGCTCCTTGAGTGATCGCATCATGAGCAGGTATGGCGACAGTGCCAATGGAATGGTAGAGAGTGCAATGGAATTCCTGCGCATTGCACGTGATGAATCTTACCACAACATTGTGCTGAGCATGAAGTCAAGCAATCCACAAGTGATGGTTCAGGCTTATCGCTTGTTGGTGCAAACCATGCAAAATGAATTCGGACTTTGCTATCCTTTGCATTTGGGTGTGACGGAAGCAGGTGATGGCGAAGATGGTAGAATCAAATCAGCCATCGGTATTGGTACTTTGCTGGAAGACGGTATTGGTGACACCATTCGTGTTTCACTGACGGAAGATCCTGAATTTGAGATTCCTGTTTGTCGTGATATTGTCAAACGGTATAACCAGCGCAACGATGCGGTTGATTTACCGGAGATCATCAAGTTGCCTTATTCACCATTTGAATACAAACGAAGGAGTTCTTCTGCAGTTGAGAATATTGGAGGTAAGCATGTCCCGGTGGTACTGGCAGATATGCATGCAATAAAAGATTTGACGCATGATCATTTGCAAAGCATTGGTTATACGTATGATCCAGAGACAGATAAATGGAGTATCAGTGATGCGGCGGCAGATTTTGTGTATACCGGTGAGAAGCCCATTGCATTTGATTTACCAGGCACATTGAAGAATATTGTATATGCTCCTTTCTGGCAAGAAAACGAATCATGCTTCCCCTTATTTTTGCTAAAAGATTTTCAGTCTGCAGAAATGAAAAGCAAACGCATCAATTTCGTTTCGGTGGATTGTTATGATGCGCTTGGCAAAGAAGGGGGACCCAATCCAACCACCACTGCATCCTTGTTGCATGCTTCGCAGGATGCTACGGTTGTTTTCTGTCTCACCAGTGCAAATACCAATGCCATGCAAAGTGTGAGAAGGATGCTGATCGAGTTTGCTGCAATGGGCATACAAAGTCCTGTTATTTTGTCTACCATCAGCAGCCAACATACTCCAGATGAACACCTGATTCACTTCGCAACTGAGACAGGTGCGATTTTGCTTGATGGCATGGGGGATGGCATCAGTCTTGGTTTTGGTTCGAACAGTTCCTTAGACAATCCAATCGTAAAGGGCCGCACCTATCTTCCCGTAAAAGATATGTATCAGTTTGCCAACAATACTGCATTCAGTATTCTGCAGGCAACAAGAACAAGAATTTCAAAAACAGAATACATCAGTTGTCCGAGTTGTGGCAGAACGCTTTTTGATCTACAGGAAACAACTGCCAAAATTCGTTCCGTGACCAATCACCTCAAAGGAGTGAAGATTGCCATCATGGGTTGTATCGTAAATGGTCCGGGTGAAATGGCAGATGCCGACTTCGGCTATGTCGGCAGCGGTCCGGGTAAAATTACATTGTACCGCAGCAAAGAAATTGTCAAGAAAAATGTTGACAGTGAAGTGGCGGTGGATGAACTCATCCATTTACTCAAAGAAAGCGGCGCATGGGTTGAACCTGCATAATCATCCCCTTCATCCGATTACTTTCATTGCCTTCCCAATTTTTACAAAAGCAGCAATGGCTTTGTCCAAATGTTCTTTGTCGTGTGCTGCACTCAATTGAACCCTGATGCGGGCCTTGCCTTTTGCAACAACAGGATAAAAGAATCCAATTACATAAATTCCTTCTTCCAACAGAGCTGCTGCCATCTCCTGCGCTACTGTTGCTTCATACAACATGATTGGTACAATGGGGTGTACTCCCGGTTTGATATCGAATCCAGCCTTGGTCATTTCATTTCTGAAGTATTGGGTATTCCATTCCAGTTTATCTCTCAAGGCTGTTGTTTCACTCAATAAATCGAGTACTGCAATGGATCCGCCCACAATACTTGGAGCAAGTGTATTAGAAAACAGGTATGGGCGACTGCGCTGACGAAGCATTTCAATCACCTCTTTTTTACCACTTGTGAATCCGCCTGATGCTCCACCCAAAGCTTTTCCAAGTGTACCTGTGATGATATCAATCTTTCCTACCACACCACAATGTTCATGCGTACCTCTGCCGGTCTTTCCAAGAAATCCGGATGAGTGACATTCATCAATCATCACAGCTGCATCGTATTTTTCTGCCAATGCAACAATTTGATCCAGTTGTGCAATGGTGCCATCCATGCTGAAAGAACCATCGGTCACTACAATGCGATTTCTCAGGTGTGCAGCCTCTTTCAATTTTGCTTCTAGATCTTCCATATTGTTATGTGCATACCTGTACCGTTGTGCTTTGCACAACCTGACTCCATCAATGATCGAGGCATGGTTCAATTCATCAGAGATGATAGCATCCTGTTCATTGAACAATGGTTCAAATACACCACCGTTTGCATCAAAAGCAGCGGCATATAAAATGGTATCCTCGGTTCCGAGGAAGGCAGAAATTTTCTGTTCAAGTTCTTTGTGAATATCCTGTGTTCCGCAGATGAATCTGACCGAGCTCATGCCGTATCCTCTTTCATCAATATATTTTTTTGCAGCTTCGATGATTTTAGGATGCGATGATAGTCCCAGGTAATTATTCGCACATAGGTTGATGACACCTTTGCCACCTACTTTGATGACAGCACCTTGGGGACTCTCAATGATTCTTTCTTTTTTAAACAATCCCGCCTCTTTGATATCCTCCAATTCTGCAGCAATGCGATTGACAAGCATTTGGTTCATAAATAAATCGTTAAAGTGATTTTTTTTGACCGATCTGTAACATTTGCGATCGAAATTCGTATCACAAATATACGTGCCTAACCAAGACTAAATGACTGAGCGGGAATATAATCAGTGTGTGGATCAATATGCAGATGGGGTATACCGTTTCATATTAAAAAATATGCAGGTTCCTGAAGATGCGCAGGATGTGGTACAATCTGCTTTTGAAAAAATGTGGAAAAACCATCAGGATGTACATGTTGAAACGGCGAAGTCCTATTTGTTTACTGTAGCATACAATCAGATGATTGATCACATCAGAAAAAACAAAAGAATGACACTGGTGGATGAATTTAGTGAGTCTTCAAAAATCAGCTGGTCAAGGCAAACAAATTTAAAACAAGAGCTTGAAAAAGCTTTACAACAGTTAACTCCTCTCCAAAAATCTTTGATTTTATTAAAAGACTATGAGGGGTACTCATACGATGAAATCGGAAAGATCACTTCATTGAATGCAAGCCAGGTGAAAGTCTATTTACACAGAGCCCGCATGCAATTGAAAGAATATATCGGAAAAATTGAAAACCTGATTTAAATGATTGATCAGACAAATTGTGAGACTTGGTTTTTCATGTATGCCGACAATGAATTGTCTGCTGATGAAAGATTGCTGGTGGAGGAATTTGTCCAAAACAATTCCGATTATAAAAAGCAATTTGATTTGATTCAACAGATAAAATTTCAACCTGAGCATATTGCTTTCCCTGATACATCTTTTTTATTGGCAGAGCAAATGTTATTGAATGATCTCAAGTTTGAGGCAGATATGTCAATAACATATCCTTCCAAAAAAGCATTGTACAGACAAACATCTGATCGAGAAAGAAGAGCGTATTTCCCACTGGCAATCGCTGCAAGTTTGCTGTTGTTGGTTGGTTTATTCTTTTTATTCAATCAGGAAGAGAAAGTTCCTCCCGCGCTGCTGGTTACAAACAATATTGTACAAGACTCCATTTCAGTACCTCCATCGCCATTGGAATCCAATGATGTAAAATCCAATGCAGCAAAACAAGTACGCATGGCATCATCCGTCAGCTTCAAAAAAATCCCACTTGCAGCCCAGAAGCAATTGGCATTGCAGAAAGAAGAATCCCCGATGGTGCCTGAGATAGAAAGTCAAACGGAAGAAACAGTTGTGATTGCATCGACTCCTTCCACTAATTTGAGTGAGGACCTGTTAAGGGCAGCTGAATCCAGAATGGCTTTGTCTTCTCCGACTCAGCAGGATGCCGTTGTTATCAATACCGCCATGATCATTGAAGCTTCTACTAAAACAAAAGAACAGGGAAAGTTAAGGGGATTGGTGAGGAAATTGAGTCGACAGATATTCAAGGACAAAGAAACAGATAACCAGGAAAAATATATTCAGGTGGCAAGTTTTGCCATTCCCGTATCAAATAAAAATTAAGCATATGAAGTTTTTTTGTAAGAGTGTTTTATTGTTGATTTTACAGCATCAGGGCTTTGCTCAAACAGACAGCACCATAAAAAAAAGTATCGATACCATCAAGGTTGGCAATATCACCATCTTGAGAACAGGCAATACTGACAGCATTGCATCATTCAAATCATCAAAGGATACTTTTAGAATCGGCGGCACGGTGGTGATCATCAGTGAGGGACTTGATCGTGGATTGGAAAAAATTCGGATCGGCAGCGAGGATCTAAGAAGTTCCATTGAGTCTTTGAAAGGGCTTAAAACTTTGGTTAAGAAAAAACCAAAGAAATATTCTACCAATTGGTTTGTATGGGACTTGGGATTTGCAGGATACAATGATCAGACTAATTATTCATCTGCAAGTGCACAAAATTTTTTGTCACCTGTAATGGGTACAAATTTTCCCGTTACACCACCTCTTTCCAAGAATGATTTTGCTTTGAGAACAACCCGTATCTCCAACTTCAATCTATGGTTTTTTATCCAGCGCATGAGTTTGATCAAACAGGTTGTCAACCTCAAATATGGATTGGGATTAGAAAGCAATAATTACTTCTATAAGACTGGGATCAAGTATGAGAATCTGCAATATGAAACATTTGTCAGCAGATCATCTGGTACAATAAATAAAAACAAATTGGTAGCCAATTATCTTACAGCACCGCTCATGCTCAATATCAATACCAATCCTTCCAATCACAGAAGAGGATTTCAATTATCAGCAGGTATAAGCGGAGGCTATCTGATCAGTGCGCGACAAAAAATGCACATTGATAAAGAACGCTCCAAGGTGAAATCCGAGTTCAACCTTTCTCCATGGAAGCTTTCATACATCGGTGAGTTGGGACTCGGTGCTGTAAGATTGTATGGGTCATATGCTCCAAGAGCCATGCATCAGGATGGGGTAGATCAACGACCTTATACTGTTGGAATCAGGTTCTCTTATTAGATCTTGCCTTTTTTGATTTCTTCCACTACTGCAGGATCCAAGAGGGTGGTGGTATCGCCTACTTTATCCAATTCTCCCTCGGCAATTTTACGAAGGATGCGGCGCATTATTTTACCACTGCGTGTTTTTGGGAGTCCGGATACCAATTGAATCTTATCAGGCTTTGCAATGGGTCCGATGATCCTGCTCACTGTAGCAGTAATATCTTTTTTCACCATTTCAGGAGTTCCATGTGAGCCGCTGTAAATAACAAACGCATAGATGCCTTGTCCTTTTACGTCATGTGGATATCCGACAACAGCACTTTCAACCACTCCTGCATGCATATTGATGGCGTTTTCAACTTCAGCAGTCCCGATGCGGTGTCCGCTTACATTCAACACATCATCCACTCTTCCGGTGATGCGGTAAAAACCATTTTCATCTCTGTATGCACCATCGCCTGTAAAATATAAATTGTCGTAGGTCGCAAAATAATTTGTTCTGCATCTTTCATGATCTCCATAGGTTGTTCTGATGGTTGCAGGCCAAGGCGATTTGATGCAGAGATTTCCTGTTACATTGTTTTCTTTGATCTCTTCGCCTTTTTCATCCAATAAAATTGGCTGCACACCTGGCATTGGCAGTGTTGCAAAACTTGGCTTGGCAGGAGTGACGCCGGCAAGATTGCTGATCAATACTCCGCCAGTTTCGGTTTGCCACCATGTATCAACAATCGGACATTTTTTCTTTCCAATGTTTTCATCATACCAATGCCATGCCTCCTCATTGATGGGTTCACCTACTGTCCCCAATACACGCAGTGAAGAAAGATTTTTGTCTTTGATGGGATCCAATCCAAACGCCATCAGACTTCTGATAGCAGTCGGGGCAGTATATAAAATATTGACTTTGTATTTGTCCACGATACCCCAAAATCTTCCTGCATCCGGAAATGTGGGGATGCCTTCAAACATCAGTGTGGTTGCCCCTGCGCTTAATGGTCCGTATACAATGTATGAGTGCCCAGTGATCCATCCGATATCAGCTGTACAGAAATGAATTTCTTTTGGTTGATATTGAAATACGTTTACAAATGTGTAGTTGGTATAAATCATATATCCTGCACATGAGTGCACCACACCTTTTGGTTTTCCGGTTGAACCCGATGTGTACAAAATAAACAGTGGATCTTCTGCATCCATTACTTCAGGAGCACAATCTGGATTTCCAGCAGTTTCAACTTTTCTTACTTCGTCTTCCCACCATACATCTCTTCCCTTGATCATGCTCACGGCAGTTCTTGTATGGGTGTATACAATGACACGTTTCACAAAGGAGCAGTTCACCAATGCATCGTCAATCACTGATTTCAGTGGAATGTCTTTTGCGCCTCTGAAAGCGCCATCACAGGTGATGATAAATCCTGCCTGTGCATCCTGTAAGCGGTCTGCAATGCTCTGCGCACTGAATCCTCCGAATATCACAGAATGAATCGCACCAATTCTGGCACTTGCCAGGACTGCAATGGCCAGTTCCGGGATCATGCCCATGTAAATACATACACGGTCTCCTTTCTTGACTCCATTGTTTTTTAAGACGTTTGAAAATTGCACAACTTTCTGGTGCAATTGGGCATAGGTAAGCACCCGGTGATGCTCGTTGGGGTCATTTGGTTCCCATATGATGGCAGGTTGATCTGCTTTATCAGTCAAATGTCTGTCGATGCAATTGTGGGTGATATTCAATTTTCCACCTTCAAACCATTTGATAGAAGGTTCTTTGAAGTTCCAATTCAGTACCTGATCCCACTTTTTATACCAATGAAAGTTGGATGCGATGGATGACCAAAATTCTTCTGGCGATTCAATGCTTTTTTTCCATGCTTGTTGGTAGTCTTCGAGGGATTTGATCTGGTAGGGGTAGCTCATAACACTGCAGTCATTTGAGATCGGTAAGTTAAAAAAAATAAGATTCTTCGGGAAGTATTTTTAACTTCAAAATCCAATCTTTACCAAATAAACGTTGCTATACATGCAAACAGCGATTGAAAAGAAACAAATCCGTCAAATCATATTTGCATCATCTGTAGGCACATTGATAGAGTGGTATGACTTTTATTTGTTTGGAAGTCTTGCCCCCATCATCGCCATGCAATTTTTCCCCAAGGCAGATCCAACTGCAGCTTTGCTATCTACCTTGGCAACATTTGCCGCAGGATTCATCGTCAGGCCCTTTGGAGCATTGGTTTTCGGGAGATTGGGGGATATGGTTGGACGCAAGTATACCTTTCTGCTGACCCTTGTTTTGATGGGTGGATCCACTTTTGCCATCGGACTGATTCCGGGTTATGAAAAAATTGGATTTGCTGCTCCGATCATTGTGCTCCTGTTGAGATTGATTCAGGGACTTGCATTGGGTGGTGAATATGGTGGGGCAGCCACCTATGTTGCAGAACATTCACCTGATCACAAAAGAGGATTTTATACCAGTTGGATCCAAACGACCGCAACCCTGGGACTCCTCCTTTCACTGGGAGTTATTTTGTTGACAAGAAAAAGTTTGGATGTGAATGAGGCGGCATCCATCAAGGCTTTTGAGTCATGGGGCTGGAGAATTCCATTTTGGTTTTCCATTGTGTTGGTGGGGATGAGCATCTATATCAGAATGAAGATGCATGAATCGCCCTTGTTCAGCAAATTGAAATCAGAAGGAAAAATTTCCACCAATCCCATCAAAGAAAGTCTCCTTAAAAGATCCAACTTGAAAATGGTATTGCTTGCCCTGTTTGGAGCGACGATGGGACAAGGAGTGGTTTGGTATACCGGACAGTTTTATGCACAAACATTTTTGGAGAATGCATGTAAGATAGATTTTGAACAGACCAGAACTATTTTGATTGCTGCCATCATCTTTGCAACTCCTCTATTTATTGTATTCGGAAATTTAAGTGATAAGATTGGCAGAAAGTGGATCATCATCAGCGGGATGTTTCTTGCCATCATCAGCTACAGACCTATTTATCAGCAGATGCTGGATCTTTCATCCATCAAGCAGGTAGTGATGGATGATTCCAAAACAAAAATAGAATCTACCATCAACGTGGGAGAGCACAAAGATTTTAGTTTGAGAACAACTACTACCCAACATGTATTTCAAAATGGCATCACTGAAAAAATTGTGCATGTTGATACCTTGTACAATTCAGGAGTGGAGAATGCACAAGCGATCGACAGGTCATCTAAAATTTTACCTGACAACAGATATTGGGCAATGGTTGCACTGATTTTTGTGCAGATTTTATTTGTAACAATGGTATATGGTCCCATTGCTGCTTTCCTGGTTGAAATTTTTCCAACCAAGATCAGGTACACGTCCATGAGTTTACCTTATCATTTAGGAAATGGAGTGTTTGGAGGTTTGACACCATTTATTGCAGTCTTGCTGGGCACAATCTATGCTGCTGATCCATTGGTAGGATTGTGGTATCCGATTTCGATTGCTGCACTTTCAATGGTGATAGGTGCAATGTACCTGTCAAATAAAATTGATCCGAACGTAAACGATTGATATATGAATCAGATAAAAAGAATCGCGGGACTCATATGGATGCTGCTTGCAGTTGTTGCATATGTCATCTTGTTGCAAACAACTTTAACACAAATCAATGCAAAGCCAACTACAGATACGATTATCCAATGGAGTATCTTTGCTGTAATATTTCTTCCCATAGCCATCGGACTCATCATTTTTGGCTGGCTGGCATTCAAGGGTGATTATGATCATCTGCCCGTTTCAAGCGAAGAAATCGAAGATCAACAATAGACATGTCGATTCGCTTACATCAAGTATCAAAAAAATATGGTGACCAGCATGCGGTCAATCAAATCAGCTTTGAAGTCTCAAAAGGTCAGGTAGTTGGATTTTTGGGTCCCAATGGTGCCGGCAAATCAACCACCATGAAAATGATTACCGGGATCATTCAACCTGATGAAGGTTGCATAGATGTGTGCGGCATAGAGGTCATAGGCGAATCACTTGCAACCAAAAAAAGAATAGGATATCTTCCCGAGCACAATCCTTTGTACCTCGATATGTATGTCAGAGAGTATTTGGCAATGATTGCATCCTTTCACGGCATGAGGGAAGCTGACAAAAAAATGCAGGAAGCAATCGAAAGAACTGGGTTGTTGTTGGAAGCAAACAAAGAAATTGGGCAATTGTCAAAAGGGTATAGGCAGCGGGTTGGAATTGCTGCAGCCATCTTGCACGATCCGGAGGTATTGATTTTGGATGAGCCTACAACCGGACTTGATCCCAATCAAATACTGGAAATCAGATCTCTGATCAGGCAGTTGGGAAAAGAAAAGACGGTTTTATTTTCTTCTCATATCCTCCAGGAAGTGGAAGCCATCTGTGACCATGTGATCATCATTCACAAAGGAAATATTGTAGCGAATGATGCAATCAGTGCCATCAAATCATTGCAGGATCACCAATATATCACTGTACAATTCAGCGGATCAGTGAGCTCAGAGGCGTTGATGTCATTGCCGGGCATTCAGGAGGTTGAATCGAATAAGCAAGGCGGGTGGATTTTGAAATCAGCTGAATCAGTAGATATCAGTAAAGAACTCATGTCATTTGCTTTGCAACATAACTTGAATATCGTTTCTTTGCAAGCGCAAACCCGTCAGTTGGAAGATGTTTTCAAACAATTGACAGGTCAGTAACGATGCTCGCTTCTTTTTCAATGCTATAAAAAACAATAATTATGAGTCTCATTGCAAGTGTACACGCAAGACAAATTTTAGACAGCAGAGGTAATCCAACTGTTGAAGTGGATGTAATTACTGAAAATGGATTTTTTGGACGCGCTGCGGTTCCATCTGGGGCTTCCACTGGAAAGCATGAAGCAGTTGAATTGAGGGATGGTGACAAATCCGTATATGTTGGCAAAGGTGTTTTGAAAGCTGTTGAAAATGTAAACAAGATCATTGCTCCAAAATTATTGGGTGTTCCTGCTACTGAACAGGCGTTGGTTGACAAGATGCTGATTGAAATTGATGGAACACATAACAAAGCAAAGTTGGGCGCCAATGCAACACTCGCTGTTTCTATGGCAGTTGCAAAAGCTGCAGCACAAGCCAGCAACTTGAATTTGTACAGATACCTTGGAGGAGTCAATGCAGTTACTCTTCCTGTTCCTTTGATGAATATCTTGAACGGAGGTGTGCATGCTGACAATAAAATTGATTTTCAGGAATTCATGATTGTGCCTACCGGTGCATCTACTTTCAGTGAAGGATTGCGTTGGGGTGTTGAGATCTTCCATCAATTGAAAAATGTATTGAAGAAAAAAGGATACAGCACCAATGTGGGTGATGAAGGTGGATTCGCTCCAGATATTCAAAGCAATGAAGAGGCCATTGAAACAGTATTGCAGGCCATCGAAGCAGCAGGATACAAAGCTGGATCACAAATAAATATTGCCATGGATGCTGCCAGCACTGAAATGTTTGACGAGAAAACAAATTCATATAAATTCTACAAGAGTTCAGGCAAAGTGATCAGCAGCGATGAAATGGTGGCATATTGGACAGAATGGGTAAACAAGTATCCAATTGTATCCATCGAGGACGGAATGGCTGAAGACGATTGGAATGGTTGGAAAAAGTTGACAGATGCCATTGGTGACAGATGTCAATTGGTAGGGGATGATTTGTTTGTTACCAATGTTCTTCGTTTGCAAGAAGGAATCGACAAAGGAATTGCCAATAGTATTTTGGTCAAAGTAAATCAGATTGGAACCGTAACTGAAACCATCAATGCAGTGCGTTTGGCCCAGACAAGCGGTTATACTTCTATTATGAGTCATCGCAGCGGTGAAACAGAGGATACTACTATTTCGGATCTTGCTGTTGCGTTGAATTGCGGACAAATCAAAACCGGATCAGCTTCACGTACCGATCGTTTGGCTAAATACAATCAACTCATCCGCATTGAAGAGGAGTTGGGTGTGAATGCCGTTTATCCGAAGAGAAAATAAGTATGAAAATCATCATCGCCCCTGATAAATTCAAAGGGAGCATCGATTCAATCTCCTTGTGCAATGCAATCCACAAGGAGATTGTTTTGTTATATCCTGATGCCGAAGTAAAAATATTCCCCTTGGCGGATGGAGGCGACGGATTTTCACAGATCATTCATCATTATATAGGGACATCACCCGTAGCTGCACAAACCACTGATCCATTGGGCAGATCAATCGTTGCCAGCTATCAATATGCATCTTCCAATCAAACTGCTTTCATTGAAATGGCCGCTGCAAGCGGACTTGCATTGCTTGCTCCATCAGAGAGGAATCCATACAAGACTTCTACTTATGGAACTGGACTCCTGATCAGAGATGCCATCACGCGCGGTGCCACACATATTATTTTAGGAATTGGCGGCAGTGCAACCACAGATGGTGGCATTGGGATGGCGGATGCACTTGGCTATATGTTTTTGGATGCGCAGGGTGATCCATTGGAACCTTGCGGTGAAAATTTGCATTTGATCAATGAAATCATTTTTCCTGAAAGTGATTTTCTTGAGCATATTCAATTCACCATTGCATGTGATGTCAAGAATCCCTTATTTGGTCCCAATGGTGCTGCTTACGTATACGGTCCGCAAAAAGGCGCAACACCCGATCAAGTAAAAAAGTTAGATGAGGGACTCGCACACCTCGATGCACTTTTCATGAAATTTTTTGGCAGATCAGTAGCAGAAAATCCCGGTGCAGGTGCTGCAGGCGGTCTCGGTGCGGGTTGTGATGTTTTTTTAGGAGCAAGACTGATTCCAGGTATTGAATATATTTTTGACTACATCGACCTGAAAAAAGAAATCGTAAATGCTGATCTCATCATCACAGGAGAAGGTATGTTGGATGAGCAAAGCATGCAGGGGAAAGTAGTGGGTCATATTGCCGAAATCGCAAAAAAGTATGAGAAACCGGTCAGGGTTATTTGCGGGCAACATGCACCATGTGATGCCCATAAAATATTATTAGATAAGGTAGTTACACTTGCTTCCATTGCTGATTCAGTAGAACATTCGATCAGCCATCCATTGCAGTTTATTCCCCAGGCAGTGAAAAATATTTTTTAACTTATGGTCTCATACCGAGACCATGCACAAGATTGTTTATCTAATTCTATTTTTTGTTTCCTATTATCCACTGCAAGCACAGCAATTGCCTGCATGGAATGATCAACAGATGAATACAGCTGTTGCTGATTGGCTCTTGAAGAAACCTGTCCAACGTGCGGAAGTATACAGGGATGAAATGCGACAGCAAATTGTTTTTTACAATGGTTTGATCAAACGCTCATTTGTTTTGTCGCCTGATTTTACCTGTGTTGACTTTACCAATCTCAGCAACCATCAGCAATTGATCAGGGCTGTACAGCCAGAGGCAAAGATTACCATAGATGGTATAGCATATCATGTAGGAGGTTTAAAGGGGCAAACAGAGAAAGCTTATTTATTGCCTGCTTCCATCCGACAGTTTTCATCATTCAATGAATTTCAATTTGAAAATATTGAAGTTGCCGCTATTCAACCAAGGATAAAATGGAATCATGCAACCTGGTCGTCCGTTCAAACACATGGAACCGGTAAACATGTGACACTTAGATTTAAATCTTCATCATCTGCAATCAAGGATGTTGGAGTGGAGGTGCATTATGAAATATACGATGGGATCCCCCTGATTGTGAAATGGGTTGAAGTGGTCAATCATTCCAATCGATCGATTCTGATCAACAGGATCGTCAATGAAACGCTTGCACTGGTGGAAGAGGAAAGTGCAGTGGTTGGCACTCCTGAACAGATGAAAAAGCAACATGGAATTTATGTGGAAACCAACTATGCTTTCAACAATGCCATGCGTTATGATATCAGTGACCAAACAACACATTGGTTGATAGATTCAGCATATACTTCGCAGGTAAACTACAATTATCAAACACCTTGTTTACTGGAAGTATATCCCGAAAAAGTAAAAGCCGTGGAATTGAAGGCAGGGGGAAAAATGATTTCACCCCGCACCCATGAATTGCTGATGGACAGTTATGACAGAGAGCGCAGGGGGATGATGATACAGCGCATGTATGCGGCAGTCGCACCGTGGACGACCCAGAATCCGATATTCATGCATTTGATCAGCAAAAACGATCAACAAGTGAGAGACGCCATTGATCAGTGCAAAGCAACAGGATATGAAGCATTGATTTTGAGTTTTGGCAGTCACTGCAATATGGAAGATACCAGTGCTTCGAATATTGCACGTTGGAAGCAACTCGCTGATTATGCCCATCAGCAGGGAATATTGATAGGGAGCTATTCGTTGTTCAGCAGCAGAAAAATCAACGATGAAACCGATGTCATTGATCCGAGAACTGGAAAACCCGGAGGTGCATTTTTTGGAAATGCACCCTGTATGGGGAGTTCGTGGGGACTCGCATACATCGACAAGTTGAAGTATTTTATGAAAACAACCGGATTTGATTTATTTGAAAATGATGGGCCCTATCCGGGGGATGTTTGTGCATCGACGGTGCATCCGGGTCACAAGAATTTGGATGATTCACAGTGGAGGCAAATGGAATTGCAAAAAGGATTGTACAAGTGGTGCAATGAGAATGGGATATATGTAAATGCACCTGACTGGTATTTTTTGGATGGAACACATAAGATTGCATTGGGATATAGGGAGGTCAATTTTTCATTATCACGTGAACAGCAAAAAATCTTGAACAGGCAGAATATTCATGACGGTACATTTGAAAAACTTCCATCGATGGGATGGGGGTTTGTGCCGTTGACAAAATATCAGGGTGGAGGACCAGAGGCTGTCCTTGAACCCCTGCATGAGCATCTAAAGGATTATGAGATGTTGATGGTACAATATTATGGTGCTGGTGTGCAAGCATGTTACAGAGGTCCACGTTTATACGATACAGAAGAAACAAAAAAACTCGTAAGTACTACCATTCAATGGTATAAAAAATACCGCAACATATTGAATGCATCCATCATTCATTTGCGCAGAGCGGATGGAAGGGACTGGGATGGATTCATGCATGTGAGTCCCACATTGAATGACAAAGCATTTATCATCGTATTCAACCCAACCGATCAACCCATTACCAGAAACATCAAAATCCCTCTTTATTATACAGGACTTGATAAAACTGCTTCCGTTGCTGAAAAAGATGGTCTAAAAAAATTGATGTCATTGGATGCCTCAGCCAATCTTTCATTGCAAGTCTCCATCCCTGCCAACGGCTACAACTGGTATCTGGTTAGAAAATAATTATGTGGATTCGTAAATAGTCTATAAATTTGATAGACTAATAGCAAATGTCACGTGGCTGATAGGTTAGGCAGAGGTCAACAAAACCTTTAAAGGCGGTTCGAGTCCGTCCGTGGCGACGATTCATGAGAGAATAATCAGTACGATTGAAATTTAATACTGAGGTATGCCTTTCTTTTGGGTTCAGGCATACGTTCTATGGCATACCTCAGCATCGTACGCGGCATTCGATGTGCAAATTTGTTGAGAAACTGTTCAATTGTTTTCGCATCCCTTTTCCAGGCCTCTCTGAGCATCCAGCCGGTTGCTTTGTGCATGAGATCATGAGGATGTTTCAACATGATTTCACTCAATTGCAAAATATCGTGAAAATCATTTTTCCTTATAAAATGCAGTGTGGCTACTACTCCAATTCTATTTTTCCAAAGAGAAGCATGTTTTGCAAATGTGTATAAAATAGATCTGTCTTTGTCTTCCAGCCATTGACCCAAAATGATGTGGGCAGTATTGTCTACCAAGTCCCAGTTGTTGACCCGTTCCGCATTTTTTAGATAGAGGTCAACCCATTCTTTTTCTTGTTGGATTTTTTTTGCAAGATTAAATTTATTGCATAAGATAAAAAGTGCAGTGAGACGTTCCTCATGAAAAGGTGACTTCAACAATTGTACGATGGTTGCCTTGTTTGTTGTTGCTGTATGAATTTTTGCAATCTTGCGTTGATCTGGTACAACGATTCCATGAAAGCGATCTCCTTCTGCGTATTGTCCTTTTCCTGTTTTAAAAAAATACGGAAGGAAGGCAGCTTTCTCTTTGGTGGCATGTGATTTCAGATCCTTTATGATTGCATGCAGATCACCCATTATGCAGCCAGTTTTTTCAATGCTGCAACAAATTGATCCAATTCATCCAATGTGGTATATATATTTGGAGTGATGCGGCATCCATGAACATTTGCACCATCGATGGCAACGGTGAAAATCTTGAATTCATCTAACAGTCTTTTGGCAAGCTCACCTGGTGCGATGCCTTCAATTCCTACATTGGCAATTCCGCAGCATCTTTTTTCATCTGCAGGTGTATTCACAATAATCTTTTTGATACTTCTCACTTTGCTGGTCCAATACAATTGCAGGTAGCGCAATCTTTTTTCTTTTCTTTCAGCCCCGATCATGTGATAATAGTCAATCGCATCTGAAATGGTTAAGTCGGTATGAACGGGATGTGTACCGGTATGATTGATTCTTGCAATATCCGACATGTTTGTATTGCCATCACCCAAGAGTGGCCAGAGTTTAGCAATTTTATCTTTTTTCACGTAGAGCAATCCGGCTCCCAGTGGAACACTCAACCATTTATGCAAAGAGCATCCGTAATAATCGCAGTTGAGATCACTGATATTGAATTGAAAATGAGCCACTGCGTGTGCACCGTCTACCATCACCTCTACGCCCTTGTTGTGTGCCATATCACAAATTTTTCGGATGGGTAGAATTTGTCCGGTGATATTGATCATGTGGCATACCATCAAGAGTTTTGTTTTGGGTGTGATGGCTTTTTCATAGAGCGAGACAATCTCTTCGTCTGATGTGGGATGATTGGGGACAGAGATTTTTTTCAATACTACTCCATGTCTTTTAGACACCTGTTCAAACATGTCCAGCATTGCACCATAATCTTGTATGGCCATGACTGCTTCATCTCCCGGCTTCCAATCTTGTCCTGCTATTACCAAGTCAAGTGATTCAGTTGTATTTCTCGTGATGGCCAGTTCATCAGCAGGGCACCCGGCAAGGGCAGCAAGTTTTGCTGTTATTTTTTTCTTGTTGTCGAATTGAAGATTCCGCATGTAAAAAGATCCCTCCCTGTTTACATAACGCACATTTTCTATGAACTTTTCCAGTATAGGCTGAGGAGTAAAGTTGTAGTATCCGTTTTCCAGGTTGATATAATCTGTTTTCACGATGTATTGATCACGAATGGTTTTCCAAAATGCATCATCGCTTGCCAATGCTCCAGCGTCTGATGTTTTCTTTGTTTCAAACATAGCAGCGAAAGAGGTTAGTCCCAATGGAATACCAGCACTGGTAACAGCCGCTGATTTCAGAAAAGTTCTTTTATTCATGTAACAACATTGTTACATAAATATAAGTAATTGAGAGAGGAGTTGATCAGGAATAAACGCGCAAAGAATTTCCGTTCAATGATGTTTGGTACTGTTTCAGTCCCGTGTTTGCTGGTCCGGATAACCTTGAACCCGTTGAAGCAAATATGGAATTGTGCGCATTGCAAATGAACTGATTTTTTGATGCGGAGTATTCAACAGTAATGCCTTCATGCGGACAACGGGATGATACAGCCAAGTAGGATCCGCTTGTGGAAAGCGCAACAATGATTCCCTGTGTTACCACAAATCCACCCGGATTTTTCAGTGCACTGAACTGACTGCTGTTCAAATCAATTGTAAAATCAACCGAATTGCCACTGGTTCCATTCTTGCTGCAAGCCTGCAGACAGGTAATTGCCAATGCAGCTGCACTTCCGATACCCAATTGAGAGAGAAATTCTTTGCGGTCCATATGAAAAGTATTTGATCCTTGTTGAAACCCTAAGTTAGAACATGTATGTACACTTTAATGTTAAAATTGTCTGAACAGGGTTACATTTCGCGGATTGCGGAATTAAGTTTGTAAACAAACTTACCATGTTACAGAAGACCTATTATAAAACGAAGGATTATTGCAAGGTGAAGTTTAATTTCAAACCTGAACTTGCTGAAACAGTGGAGATACTTGGTTTGAACAGTGATTGGCAACACTCCATCATCATGTCAAAAAAGAAAGATGGCAGCTTCAGTGCAGAAGTCAATCTTCCAAAGGACAGCACACACGAGTTCAAATACCTGATCAACAATGCCCAGTGGGCAAATGACCCAGAGGCGGACGCTGAGGTTCCCAATGTTTTTGGGGGCAGCAACAGTGTTGTTTCTTTATAAAGAGCTAAATACAGTTGACGGTTAACAGTCAACTGCTTGTATCTGCTCAAACAAAACGGTTTTTTAAGGGTTTTTAGCGATTTTTTTCGGAAATTAGCAGTCCGATAGAAATATTTCAATCTCTCAATAACTATTTTGAAAAATGAGCAGTAAATCTTTGAGTCTGTTTGATAAAGTATGGGACTCACATGTTGTAAGAAGTGTTCCTGATGGTCCGGATGTTTTGCTGATCGATCGTCATTTTATACATGAGGTAACGAGTCCGGTTGCGTTTTTAGGACTCAAAAACCGTGGTTTGAGTGTGTTGTATCCTCACAGGACTTTCGCCACAGCAGATCACAATACCCCTACCATCAACCAGCATCTTCCCGTGGCCGATCCTTTGTCGGCCAATCAGTTGAAGGCACTCGAAGAGAATACATCTCATCATGGAATTTCACATTGGGGATTGGGCAATCCGAAAAATGGTATTGTACATGTCGTGGGTCCAGAAAACGGCATTACTCTTCCAGGAATGACAATTGTGTGTGGTGATTCACATACCTCAACCCATGGTGCTTTCGGATGCATTGCGTTTGGCATTGGGACTTCCGAAGTGGAGATGGTGCTTTCATCACAGTGCATCATGCAGCCGCGTCCACTGAAGATGCGCATCAATGTAAACGGAAGCCTGCAAAAAGGTGTCACCCCAAAAGATGTCATTCTCTATATCATCTCTAAATTAACTGCAGCTGGAGCAACAGGTTATTTTGTGGAATATGCCGGCACAGTGTTTGAGCAAATGTCGATGGAAGGCAGGATGACGGTTTGCAACATGAGCATAGAAATGGGAGCAAGGGGTGGAATGATTGCACCAGACGAAACCACCTTCAACTATATCAAAGGAAGAGAAAAAGCTCCTCAAGGAAAAGATTGGGATGATGCGTTGGCATATTGGAAGACCCTCAAATCAGATGAAGGAGCAAGCTTTGATAAGGAGTATCATTATGACGGCGCCTCCATAGAACCCATGATCACATACGGAACCAATCCAGGAATGGGCGTTGGTATTTCACAACATATTCCAACTGCCACAGAAGTCGGTGGCGGCAAGGCAAGTTTTGACAAAGCACTGGCCTATATGGGTTTCAACGAGCAAGAACAAATGTTGGGTAAACCCGTGGATTATGTTTTTATTGGAAGCTGCACCAATGGGCGTATTGAAGATTTTCGCGCATTCGCATCTGTAGTGAAAGGAAGAAAGAAAGCAGAAAATGTAACTGCATGGATTGTTCCTGGATCTCACCAGGTTGAAAAACAAATCAGAGAGGAAGGCATCTACGATATTTTAACTGACGCCGGATTTCAGTTGCGTCAACCAGGATGTTCAGCTTGTCTCGCTATGAACGATGATAAAATTCCTGCTGGTAAATATGTGGTAAGCACGAGCAACAGAAATTTCGAAGGACGTCAGGGTCCGGGTGCAAGAACATTGCTGGCGAGTCCGCTGGTTGCCGCCGCGGCAGCAGTTACAGGAAAAGTTACAGATCCAAGAACATTAATTTAAACACATGGTATACGATAAATTCACTGTGCTGAAAAGCACGGCAGTTCCTTTACCCATTGAGAATGTTGATACAGATCAAATCATTCCTGCGCGTTTTTTGAAAGCAACCAAACGCGAGGGATTTGGTGATAATCTTTTTCGTGATTGGAGATACAACAACGATGATACGCCCAAACAGGATTTCGTCCTTAACAACGCTATTTACAAAGGGAAGATATTGGTAGGCGGAAGAAATTTTGGATGCGGAAGCAGCAGAGAGCATGCTGCCTGGGCAATCTATGATTATGGATTCAGGTGCGTGGTATCAAGTTTTTTTGCAGATATATTCAAGAACAATTCAATGAATATTGGTATTCTGCCCGTGCAGGTATCTGATGATTTTTTGGATAACATATTCAAGGAAATAGAGGCTGATCCCGCAACAGAGCTGGAAGTCAACTTGCCCAATCAAACTCTCACCCTGCTTGCAACGGGTGAACATGAGTCATTTCAAATCAACGGTTATAAAAAACATAACCTGATGAATGGATTTGACGATATTGATTATTTGCAGGACATGAAAGCTGAAATCAAAACCTTCGCTGAAAAAAGTCGCTATTGATCCAGCGCACCCATCACACCATGCCAAAATCATTGAGGTATATTGAAATCATGGACACCACTTTGCGTGATGGTGAACAAACCAGCGGGGTATCTTTTACTGCATCAGAAAAACTCACCATCGCTCAGCTGCTGCTCACAGAAGTCAAGGTAGATAGAATTGAAATTGCATCTGCGCGTGTTTCAGAAGGTGAATTTGATGCAGTTAAAAAAATTACACGATGGGCCAAGTCCAAGGGTCAGCTTAAAAAAGTAGAAGTCCTCACCTTTGTTGACGGGAATACTTCGATTGACTGGATGGTCAAGGCAGGAGCGAAAGTGATGAATTTGCTGACCAAAGGTTCACTCAACCATCTAACCCATCAGCTGAAGAAAACGCCTGCACAACATTTTGCTGAAATCGCTGCGGTGATTTCAAAAGCAAAAAAGAAAGGGATTGAATGCAATGTGTATTTGGAGGACTGGAGCAATGGCATGCGCAATTCTCCTGAATATGTATTTCAATACCTTGATTTCCTTGCCAAGCAACCTGTTAAACGCATCATGCTGCCGGATACCTTGGGAATTTTAGAGCCCAATGAAGTAAAACATTTTTTACAATTGATTATTCCGCGCTATCCAACATGTCATTTTGATTTTCATGGGCACAATGATTATGATTTGGGCACAGCCAATGTATTGGAAGCCGTAAAAGCAGGAGTGCAGGGTATTCATTTAACGATTAATGGCATGGGAGAACGTGCCGGGAATGCTCCACTGGCAAGTGCAGTAGCTGTCTTGCATGACTTTTTGCCCCATGTAAAAACAGGTGTTGCTGAAAAGTCGCTTTACCAGGTAAGCAAATTGGTTGAAACATTTTCTGGATTCAGGGTTCCAGTAAACAAACCCGTCGTAGGTGAGAATGTTTTTACACAAACAGCAGGCATTCATGCGGATGGTGATAAAAAAAATAATTTATACTACAATGATTTGTTGCCCGAGCGGTTTGGCCGTCAGCGCAAATACGCATTGGGAAAGACCAGCGGCAAATCAAACATCGAAAACAATCTTGCTCAATTGGGTATAGAACTTCCTGAAGCTGACTTGAAAAAAGTTACCCAACGCATCATCGAGTTGGGGGATAAAAAAGAAGTGGTTACCCAATCTGACCTGCCATATATCATATCAGATGTAATCGACAGCAATACCATTGAGGAGAAAGTGAAGATTGTAAACTATGTGCTTACGCATTCAAAAGAATTAAGACCATCGGTAACATTGCAAATCAATATCGACGGAACATTGTTCGAAGAACATGCGCAAGGTGATGGACAATATGACGCATTCATGAATGCACTTAGAAATATTTACAAGCAAAAGAAAATGCATTTGCCGATATTGACCGATTATGCAGTGCGCATCCCACCCGGGGGCAAGAGCGATGCATTGTGTGAGACCATCATCACATGGAAAAATAAAGGGAAAGAGTTTAAAACCCGTGGGTTGGACAGCGATCAGACGGTAGCTGCTATCAAGGCAACACAGAAGATGCTTAACATGATTTAATTATGAATAAGAATATATTAATTGTTCCAGGTGACGGAATAGGACAAGAAGTTACATCGGTTGGGAAAAAAGTATTGGACGCCATTGCACATAAGTTCGGACATGCATTCTCTTATGATGAAGCCTTGATTGGTCATGTTGCTATTGAAGCAACTGGTACTCCTTTGCCGGATGAAACCCTGGCAAAGATGAAAGCATCTGATGCCATTCTCTTTGGTGCAGTGGGACATCCCAAATACGACAACGATCCCACGGCCAAGGTTCGTCCAGAGCAAGGATTGTTGAAGATGCGCAAGGAACTGGGACTCTACGCCAATCTTCGTCCCATAAAATTATTCGATGAATTGTTGGATGCATCCAGCATCAAACCTGAAATTCTCAGGGGTGCGGATATTTTGTTTTTCCGCGAGTTGACGGGTGATATCTATTTTGGAGAGAAGGGCAGAAAAAACAATGGCGATACTGCATTTGATGTTGCAGAATACAGTCGTTATGAAGTGGAACGCATAGCACGAAAGGCGTTTGATGCTGCAAGGACAAGAAGAAAAAGATTATGTTCAGTTGACAAGGCCAATGTAATCGAGACCAGCCGTTTGTGGAGAGAAGTCATTCAAAAAATCGCATTGGAATACCCAGATGTGGAGGTCGAGCATCAGTTTGTGGATGCCACAGCCATGTTGTTGATAAAAGATCCCAGGCGTTTTGATGTTGTTGTAACAGCCAATTTATTTGGAGATATTCTTACTGACGAAGCCTCTCAAATTGCAGGTTCCATGGGCATGTTGGCATCTGCTTCTATCGGAGATGGGACAGGTGTGTATGAGCCTATTCACGGATCGGCACACGACATCACCGGAAAAGGAGTTGCCAATCCGCTTGCTTCCATTCTTTCTGCTGCACTGTTGCTGGATATTTCTTTTGGAATGAAAAAAGAATCCGAGGCAGTTATTCAATCGGTTGACCAAGTATTGAAAGCTGGTTTCAGAACCAGAGACATTGCAGATGCACAAACTGCTTCTGAAAAAGTATTGGGTACGTCAGCCATCGGAGAGGAAGTCCTGAAAAGAATATAATAAAGCTTTTCATCAGTATATTTACCCACTAAATAATACTGATGAAAAAACTGATTTCTTCTTTATTCTTTTCTATTGTTTTTTTTACGTGCGGGTATGCGCAGGTTGAATTCATAAAAGACAAACAACAACCTGTTGTTCACATCACAATTAGTGGAAAACCCTTCACAGATTTTTTCTTTCCAGATACCATAGCCAAGCCTGTTCTCTATCCTATCAAGGCACCAAATGGCACCAATATCACCAGGGGATTTCCCGTTCGACCCCTTCCTGGAGAGCCAACTGATCATCCGCATCATCTCGGCTTGTGGATGAATTATGAAAATGTAAATGGGTTGGATTTTTGGAACAATTCATTCGCCATTCCGGCTGACAGAAAGCATTTGTATGGTACCATTAAGTTCGAAAAATTCATTGAAGTAAAAAACGGACCAGTAGGCCGAATGGTTTACAAGTCCAATTGGATAGATCACACAGGCAAGAAACATCTCGATGAACAAACAGCGATAGAAATCAAAGAATTGAATGGGGTCTGGGTGATCGACCGAATGACAACGTTGACTGCTGCAATACCTGTGTTGTTCAAAGATGCCAAAGATGGATTCATCGGATTGCGCGTGGCGCGTGAACTGCAGTTGCCGACATTGGAGAAGAAAAAATACGTAGACGCTTTTGGTATTGAAACCATTGTTGAAGCAATAGCCGACAAGGCTGCAAATGGAAACTATATCAACAGCAACGGGGTAAAAGGGGAAGATGTATGGAGCAAGAAAGCAACCTGGTGCATGTTGTATGGGAAAATCAATAATGATTCAATCAGCGTCGTCATGATCGATCATTCAAAAAATATTGGCTATCCTACCAACTGGCATGCGAGGGGCTACGGACTTTTTGCAGCGAATCCACTTGGAGATAAGATTTTCACCAACGGGAAATCAGAAAGAAATCTTTCTTTGCAACCGCAGCAATCAGTTGCTTTTAGATTTAGAACCGCCATTGCATCAGGTAAAACAGCTCTTTCAAAAACCACCATCGATGCATTGCAAAAAGATTTTGAATCCAATCATTCACAACTTTTATATGTAGGCTCATATACATCTAAAGGCAACAATGGTATCAATATATATTCATTTGATGAAAAAACAGGACAGCTCTCATTTGTAAGAGATTATAAAAATCCAAATGCCTCTTACATGGCCATGTCACCTGATAAAAAATTGATGTATGTATTGACGGAAGAAGATAAAAAGGGTGCAGTCAGTGCATATGCAGTCAACGGCTCCACCGGTGAACTGACATGGTTGAATACAGAGAAAACAATTGGTGATGGACCCTGTTATGTCTCTTTCAATCCAGTTACAAAAACGGTTTATACAGCCAATTATGGTTCTGGAAGCGTATCAGTATTTAAAACTGATAAAAATGGTGCCTTGTTGCCCGTTGCGCAGCACATGGTTTACAGAGGGAGCAGTATCAACAAGGTTCGTCAAACTTCTTCCCATGCACACAGTGCTGTTGTTTCGCCCGACAAAAAGACTTTATTGGTAGTTGATCTTGGTACAGATGCTGTTTATCAACATGCAATAGGAGCGGACGGATTGATCAGCAATAAACCTGTAGTAACAAATGTGGAGAACGGCAATGGTCCCAGGCACTTGGTATTGAGCAGCAGCGGAGTATTTGCTTATACTGTAAATGAAATGGCTGGTTCTGTGGATGCTTTTCAAGTGACCAAAACAGGCTTGAAGAAAATACAAACAACAGTCATTGATACTGTTCAAACCAAAGAGGATCATGGAAGTGGAGCCATCCATCTTTCTCCTGACGGGAAATGGTTATTGGCCAGCAACAGAGTAACAAGCAATCAGATTGTGATCAACAAAGTTCTTGGCGATGGAAGAATACAGAAAATGGATCACGTTGAGGTGACAAAAAAACCAAGATTTTTCTGTTTCGATCCGACAGGTAAGTTTGTTTTTGTATGTGGACAAGATGGAAACCAATTACAGGTTTTTGCATTTGACAGCAATACCGGTAAAATGAAATCTGTGCAAAAGGATATCGATATCATCAGTCCGGTTGCAATTGATTTTCTACACTGATGCACATGAAAAGTATATTGATTAAAAATGGGCGCGTTATAGATCCTTCCAATCAGTTGGATGCGACTTCAGATGTTTTGATCATAGATGGCAAAGTTGCCCAAGTTTCACCTGCGATTTCAGCATCTGCAGATATTGAAATCAATGCAAGTGGATCATTGGTTGTGCCTGGGTTGATTGATATTCATGCGCATCATTTTTACGGGACGGAACAGAATCGATACCTGTGCAACGGTATGTACGCCCTTCCGCCAGATGGATTTACTTTTCGGTGTGGGGTCACAACAGTATTAGATACTGGAGGTGCAGGATGGAAAAATCTCCACATCTTCAAAAAGAATGTCATCAGTCAGTCGAAGACCCGTGTTTTTGCCCTGGTAAATATTGTGGGTGAAGGCATGCGCGGCAATCCATGGGAACAGGATGTGAACGATATGAATCCCGAACTGGCTGCTCGCGCTGCTGAGGAAAACAAAGATTGTGTGATTGGATTTAAAGTAGCACATTTTTTGGCTGAAGATTGGTTTGCGGTAGACAGGGTATTAGAAGCAGGTGCCATATCTCATTTGCCTGTGATGATTGACTTTGGAGGTGATGACAGCCATCCGCCCTTGTCCATTGAAAAATTGTTCATGGAGAAATTGCGGCCAGGCGATATCTATACCCATGTATATACTGATTTAAAAAGGAGAGATCCAATCATTGATCCATCCACAAAAAAATTAAAGCCCTTCATGCATGCTGCAAGAGAAAAGGGAATTGTATTTGATGTTGGTCACGGCGGTGCCAGTTTTGCTTATTCTCAAGCCATCCCTGCTATAGAAGAAGGTTTCTTCCCTGATACCATCAGTACAGATCTGCACATTGAAAGCATGAATGCAGCCATGAAAGATCAATTGAATGTTATGTCGAAATTTCTTGCGTTGAATATGCCACTGTACGATGTGATCAGGGCAAGTACGAGTGATGCTGCAAAAGCATTGCGCAAACCTGAGTTGGGGAATCTTTCTGTCGGTTCTGAAGCCGACCTGGCGATGCTTACCTTACGGGAAGGGAAGTTCGGATTCTTTGATACGATGGGTGTTCGGATGATGGGGGATAAAAAACTGGAATGTGAATTAACCATCCGTGCAGGCGAGGTTGTATATGATTTGAATGGAATTGCATTGAAACAATGACCATGAAATATTTACTTATTTTATTTGTTTGCATGCATCATTGGGCGCATGCTCAAGACATAGATCCCAACAAGAGATTGCTTGAACTGGGTATTCAATTGGGAGAAATGAAAGCTCCCATTGCCAATTATGCCAAAGCTATTCAGTCAGGTAAATTAATGTTTTTATCTGGACATATTCCTGATGAGACAGCTGGAAAGAAAACCAGAGGAAAGCTCGGTGTTCAACTGAATGTGGAGGAGGGCAGGGAAGCAGCGCGACTGACTGCCATCAGTCTGCTTTCTACTTTGCAGCATTATGCGAAAGATTTGAACAATGTAAAAAGAATCGTCAAAGTAACCGGTATGGTCAATGCCGATCCCAGTTTTACACAACATCCCTCAGTCATCAATGGTTGTTCTGATTTGTTGGTTGCTGTTTTTGGCGAAGCAGGCAAACACGCCAGATCAGCCATCGGCATGTCTTCGCTTCCGTTAGATGCTGCAGTTGAAATTGAAATGATTGTTGAATTAAAATGATGGTTTTCTATATGATTTCATTGGCGAAAGGATTGTCATTGTTTGCAGTTTTGTTGTTGATGATGATTGGTATTTCTTATGCACAACAAAAAAAATCACCTCTTCATCTAATCATGGAGACGGTCTTTGATGAAGCCGATCCATTCAACGGGGTCGTGCTGATAGCCAAAAACGGAAGGGTTCATATTGCAGAAGCTTTTGGTACGAGAGATTATGAGAGTGGACAATCAATGAAGACTTCTGACATATTTGAACTAGCATCAGTTTCCAAGCAATTCACAGCAATGATCATCATGCAATTGCAGTCAAAAGGCAAATTACAATACGATGATGCAGTTGAAAAATACCTGTCTATTCCATACAAAAATATAACGGTCAGGCAGTTGCTCAATCATACCAGTGGATTGCCAGACTATCAGGCCATCATGGATGCTCACTGGGACAAAAGTCGCGTTGCAGACAACAATGATATCATAGCATATTTGAATAAGTATGCACCCCCTTCATTGTTTGCTCCGGGTGAAAAGTATGAATACAGCAATACGGGATATGTATTGCTGGCCAGCATAGCAGAGAAGGCATCTGATCAGGATTTCACATACATGCTGCGGGAGTGGGTATTTAAAAAATTCAAGATGGTGGATACAGATCTGAGGACTCCCTCGGATAAAAAACAGCTAAAGAATCTTGCATTTGGCCATATCAAGCAAACTCCAACAGGTAGGTATCTGAAGGCTGATTCATTTCCTTCATCCAATTACACCATTTGGTTGGGAAACCGTGAAGGTCCGGGTAGAATCAGTTCAACAGCCTATGATTTATTGAAATGGGACAGGGCATTGTACGACCCCAGGTTTTTTTCTCCTGAAATGAAAAGAGAGGCGTTTGCATCAGCTCAATTGAACAACAAGACTTTGTCTCATTATGGATTTGGATGGGAGTTGGGTACAGATGAAGTCTTGGGGAAATATGTCCAACACAGCGGCGACAATCCAGGTTACAAAACAGAGATTGTTCGGTACATCGATACCGACAGAACAATTATTCTTTTGTGCAACAATGCACACGATCGTTTTGAGAAATTCTTGGATGCTTTGAAGAAATATGTCATTGCACTCTAGGCATTGAATATTGTCTTGCTCAAATGTTTAAAGGCTTCCATTGCTCCCATGTATTCACAGGTCCTGGCACCCGCCTTGTTTGCATTTGAAACAATTTGTTTCCAATCATCCATGCTAAGTTTGCTGATATCTGTTCGATTGAATTGACTCAATTGAAATAAAACAGCTCCAACAAATGCATCTCCCGCGCCAGTGGTGTCTATTGCTTGTATGTTGATACCTGGAACGATGCAGCTGTTTTCTTTGGTACTCAACAATGCACCTTCTTTTCCAAGGGTGATGGCGAATACAGCATCACTCATCTTTCTCAGTGCAGCAGCAGCTTCATCTACAGTATTTTTTCCAGTAATCAGCAATGCTTCCTGATCACTTACCTTGAAAAAATGTGATTGCTGAATAAAGCCGATCGAGTGCTGAATGAATACATCTTTGTTTTTCCCAAAAAGCAATTCTCTGTAATTAGGATCAAAACTGATGAAATGACCGTGTTGAATTGCTTGGTGCAATACATATTCGTAAGTAGATTGAAGTTCTCCGGGGAGAAATGCAGTGGCCGATCCAAAATGGCTGATTGAGAATGTTGACAAATCAATTTGTGCTACATCTTCTTTTGTAAGCATGCAGTCGGCACCGCGGTTGAAATAAAAATCTCGCTCTCCATTTTCCATAAGGGATACAAAAGCAATGGTAGTAAAATGATGGGAGTCAATTGATATTGATTGGGTGGATACGCCTATGTTTTTCAATACCTCTATCAAATGATGTCCAAATGGATCGTCTCCTACTTTGGCAGCTATTTCAACCTTGCCTCCCAAGGCTGCAATGGCAGCTGCCACGTTGGTTGGGGCACCGCCGGCTTTTTTCAAGAAATGTTCACCATTTGATAAAGAACTGTTTTTATCTGTACAGATCATATCAATCAATGCTTCACCTATGCACAGTATTTTATTCATATGGCTCTGATCTGTGAGGGATATATTTATTTATACAGTTGATTGAAAACAAGTTTGAATGTTCCATGGGTTTGTGCCCTGAAAGTGATTTCAGGTCCGTATGCAATCAATTTACCTTTGCCAACTTGTGCATCGAAAGCTGCAATACCATTTTTCAAATAGGATTGTCCCCATGCCCATCCGCTGCGCAATGTCTTGTCGGATGCAAACCATGCAATCGGTTTGATCACGCCTTTGGTTTGCGCTTCCGGGGTGATGTTGAATACTGGACTATCATCAAAATATACATCAGCAGAGGATTTCATGCCCCAGGTATTGGACTGGGAAGGATCAAGTGTGATTTGCATGACCGATCCTGGGATATAAAATTTTTCGTTGGGCAGATTGCGTTGATTGCCATTTACCGTTTCAACCAATGCGTTTGTAACAGGAAGTTTCAAATGATAGGCAAGATTGGTTGAACTGCCAATGGTCAAAACCGTGCCTCCATCTTCCATGAATTTTTTCAATGCGGGAATGGATGTTTCAACACTCAGACTTCCAATTGTTTTCTTGAATTCATCAGGTGTGTCCTCTGGTTTTGGTCCGGCTGGTCTTCTCGCATTGGTATTCAATGAAGGCATGGCGCCTTCCACAAAAAGAATGACATCGTATTTGTTTTTTAAATCTCCTTTATCAATTTCCTGAGCGTATATGACATTGTAATCGAATTTGAATTGTTCAAAAATCCACCTCATCCATCCAGATGACATCGATCCGCCATAAGTATCCCATAATGCGATGCGTGAGGGTTGTATGGCGATCATGGCAGCTGGTTTTTTATCAATCGATTGAACATCTGCTCCAATAGGGATGGCCTGTTCTTTGATGATGGCTGTAGCAGCAGATGTGATCGGCACATAGAATGAGCCTTTTGCAAATCCATTGTTCGCCTCAGTTGTTCTAAATACTTTGATATCTTTTTTCAACAGTGTATTTACCAATGCGAATGCATGGTTGTTGGCAGCATTGATGATGTATCCGCCTTTTTGGTTGTTGATGGTGAGTGTTCCTTTCAATGCTTGCACTTCACCGATATTGATTTTTTTAAACGGACCGCTGATAGTTTCAGTTATTCTGTCGAATTCAACTCCCATCTGAAATGCAAGTGTCCATCCCGCTGCATCATAGGGGGGCACAGGGGGACCGCCAGGGTATTGAAAATCATTTGGATGATCCTGTGGTTCAAACATGTCAAGTATATGCGGACGAAATGCCTGATTGCATTGAACGATGTAAGATCCTGCAGGATAGGATTTCCCTTTGTAATTGAATGCAGCAGTTGATGTTTGTATTTCTATCCCAGTTCTGATCAATGCATTGACAAATCTCGTTGCAGTTGCAAAATCAGGTTGATTGGAGGGGATGATGTATGCACGGGCATCTTTGTGTGTGGGGTTATTAAATACAGTATCAAAATATTTTTTGGAAATGCTCGCAATATTTCTTCCCCAACTTTCCGGTGTTGTATTTTCTTCTCTGGGTCTTTGCGGCTGATCTTTTTGAAAATATTCCTGTATCAATGATGTTTTGCTTGGATACAACGACCAGTTGTCTTTGTTACCTTTTTCAATCGAGTTTTTACCCATTCTATAAATATTGTACAGCAATTCATCTCTGTGCCTTGCGGCATACATCAATACAGCATAGTTCAGAGATACAGAATAGTCAATTGAATTTTTAAAATACCATTTGCGGGGTGTGATCGGAAATGGATTTGCACTGCTTGGTATCAGGCGATTGGGAACAACAGGGATTTCAGAAGGAGTGGGACTGCCAATAATTTCTGTAAGCAATCCAATCATGTTATGAAAATAGGTAGTTGTCCGGAGTCCACCGTTGTACCAGGTGGAATAGGGGGATCCTGCTCTTTGGGTATAACCAGGTTTATTTTCTTGGATGAGGCGGTTGATCATTGCAGCACCCACTGCATCCAAACTTGTCATCACCAGTGGATCAAAAACATAATTGAATGGATCGCGGAACGGCGGACCAGCAACTACAGTACCCTGTGGACCTGTTTGGTGATGGTTGTACATGATTTGCGGAATCCATTCCACATACAATTGTCTGCCCATGTTTTGGGTTTCTTTCAGGTTCATCATGTAGAAGTCGCGGTTGTTGTCATGTCCCGCATATTTTTCATAGAGTCGAGGTAAATAAGCAGTTGTTCTTTTGGAGGAGTCGCTGTTGCGCATATACCAATTGGAAACCAATTCTTGTCCGTCTGGATTTGCATGAACAATCAACACAATTACATTGTCTAGAATATATTTTGTTTCATCATCGTTTCTGCTGCAGAGTTGGTAAGCGATTTCGATCAGTTGATGAGCGCCTACAACTTCTGTTGCATGGAGTCCGCCATCGATCCAAACCACTGCTTTTCCTTCTGCTGCCAATTTCCTGGCATCTGCATCAGAGAGATTTTCTGCACGGGCCAATTTTTGGGAAATCTCTTTATAAGAAGTGAGTTTGATTTGATTGGCGGGAGATGTAACGATCATCATGAACTGATCTCTGCCTTCTTCCGTTTTCCCGATCGTTTGCATGATCGCCCTGTCAGATGACTGATCCAGTTTCTTAAAAAATGACTCTGTCTGTGCATACGTCGCAAGCCGATAGTTGTCGCCTATATTGAACCCAAAATGTTCCTTGGGACTCGGAATTTGTTGACCTAAAGAGACATAAGAGACGAGGAGAAAAATAAAAAATGTAAAAAACTTACGCATACGTATCGCTTTGATTTGAATGATTCTAAGTTAGATATTAATAGGGTTCCATTCGGAGATTCAGCGTCGGCCAGAATTCGATGTTTAAACCTTGAAAATTGAAAACGTTTTCGGAGATTTTAAATTTCAGGTATCCGATCCATGTAAAATTACCCTAATTTGATTAAGCATAGTTCACCAAAACCAAAAGAAAACCTACCATGAGAAAAAAAAGCATGAGTGCATTTCTGTGCGCTGCATTAGTGACCCTTGCGTCATTGAGTGCTGTACAGTTGCATGCAGAGACAATTTCTCTCTCAAAAAATTCAACAAAATTTGAGAGACCCCCTGTAGATGTAACAGGAACGGTATCCGATGTTCGCAATGCTCCGTTGGCAGGTGCGACAGTCACCATCAAGGGTACAAAAATTTCAACCGTAACAGATCAGAACGGTAAATTCAGTTTAAGAGGAGTCTCCGATGGAGCTGTTCTTCAAATTTCTTTCAGTGGATATCTCACTGAAGAGGTGCAGTCAGCCGCAGGAGCTTTGAAAGTAACCCTCAGAGAACAAATCAATCAGTTGACCGACGTAGTGGTGGTTGGTTATGGTACACAGCGTAAGAAAGACCTCACAGGTGCTGTTGTACAAGTAAAAGCTACCCAATTCGAAAACGAGAATGCACGCTCTGTTCAGGATATGTTGCGAGGCAACGCACCTGGATTGGATGTTGGATTCAATGCTTCTCCCAAAGGCGGTGGTGATTTGCGTGTCAGGGGCCGTGCCTCACTGACCGCATCTACAACACCACTCATTGTTGTGGATGGTGTGATTTTCCAAGGTGATTTGAGTGATATCAACCCAAATGATATTGCCACCATGGACGTACTCAAGGATGCCAGCTCTGCTGCAGTATTTGGAGCACGTTCTGCCAATGGTGTTATATTGATATCCACCAAAAAAGGAAAGAGCGGCAAGCCCGTGATTACTTTCAACTCCAACTATACCATGAACAAGATCGCCCGTTGGCCAGGCTTGTTGTCGCCAGAAGAGTTTTTGAGCTGGCGTTCTGATGTTATTTATAGTATGCGTGGATATGATTCTACTTCCAAACCCGGTATCAAATATTGGGCATGGGATCCTAAAAAACTCCCATCCGGATTCACGGTAGATCAGTGGTTGGCACTTGGAAACCAAGTGGGACAAGATCCTACCACTGTTTGGCTAAACCGTTTGGGCGGTACTGTGGGTATGGCTCCAGTAGAAATTGAGAGCTATAAAAACAATACTCCCATTGATTGGCAAAAACTCATGTTGAACAGCAATGGACGTCAGCATGACCACACTGTGAGTGTTGCAGGAAGAAATGAAACCTTCAATTACTATACTTCATTTGGCATATTCGATAATGAGGGTATGGCAGTGGGAGAGCGTTTCAAAACTTTCCGTGCCAGAACCAATCTGGAGGCCAATATCACAAAGTACCTCACCTTTGGTATGAACATGCAGTTTGCCAGCAGAGATGAAGGAGCTGTTCCAGTGAGGTTGAGTGATATGATCCGCTCTACTCCATTTGGTAATCTATACCAGGCGGATGGAAGATTGCGTTCCAGTACTACTGACAACATAGGTAACAATACCAACCCATTGATAGATGTTTATTATGTAGATAGAAAAATCAGGTCAACCAACTTGTTTGGAACGATTTATGCCAAAGGAAAACTCCCTTGGGGATTCTCTTATCAGGTAAACTATACACCCAGATTTGAGTGGTTTCAAAACTACCAGCATACATCCTCCAAGCGTCCCTTGCTGGAAAGCAGAGGTGGTATCACATCTAGAAGAGATGATCGTACATACCAATGGCAGATCGATAATTTGTTGATGTGGAACAAGAAATTCGGTAAGCACTCTGTTGATGCAACAGGACTCTTCAACGCAGAAAAGTTTCAGTCATTCTCTTCAACAATCAATGCTGAAAACTATCTGCCGAATGACAACTTAGGTTACAATGCAATTCAAGCTGCAAGACTTGTAACATTGGTAACTGCCAATGATCAGTATGCTACGGGTGATGCAATCATGGGAAGGATCAATTATGGATATGATGATAAGTATCTGTTGACAGTAACCGGTCGACGTGATGGTTACTCTGCATTTGGTCAGGGAAATCCAAGAGCCTTCTTCCCATCTGCTGCCTTGGGCTGGGTGCTTTCTGATGAAAAATTCATGAAGAATACATCTGATTGGTTGGAATATGCAAAGGTTCGTGTTTCATATGGTGAAAACGGAAACAGGGAAATTGGACGTTATGCAGCACTTTCACAGCTTGCTTCCAACAGCTATTTGTATACCAACTCCGCAGGATCCAATGTAGGTGTGGGTACAGTACAAACCACCAACATGAGCAATCCCAACCTGAAGTGGGAGCGAAATGCATCACTCAACTTCGGTGCTGACTTCTCATTGAAAGGCGGAAAGATTTCCGGTGCGATTGATTACTACATCAGACAGACAACCGATTTGCTCGTGAACAGAGCTCTTCCAAATGTGACAGGTTTCACCAGTGTGGTTGCCAATCTCGGTGCGATTGATAACTCAGGTATTGAGTTGAACCTGAACACAGAGAATATGAACAAGGCCAATTTTGTTTGGAGATCATCATTCTCTATCTGGAGCAACAAAAACAAGATCATCAAGTTATATGGCAAAGTTCCTGTAACAGATGCTGCTGGTAAAGTAACCTATGTTGATCAGGATGATCAGGCCAATGGTTGGTTCATCAACAGAAACGTGAATACCATTTGGGATTTCAAAGTAACAGGTGTTTGGAAAACATCTGAAGCTGCAACTGCAAAATCATACGGATTTAATCCTGGTGACTTCAAACTTGAAGATGTGAATAAAGACGGTAAATTCACTATTGACGATAAAGTATTTCTTGGACAAACAGTTCCGAAAGTATCATTCAACTTGAGAAATGAATTCACTATCTACAAAAACTGGGATGTATCCTTCCAGTTGTATGGAAGATTTGGACAGCTTACTCAATTCAATGAAGCAACACATGCGAGATTGTTCGGAGGTGTGATGTTCTATGATCGTTCTCAGTTTTATAAGCTTCCTTACTGGACGCCGGACAATCAGATCGATGATTATGCAAGGATGATGTCAGCTGAGGGTTCAGGTATCAAGTTTAATGTTTGGAGATCTTCATCATTTGTGAGGGTTAACAACGTGAGCATTGCTTATACCGTTCCAAAATCTGCTTTGAACAAAATCAAAGCACAGGGACTCAAATTATATTTCAATATTCAAAATGCTGCTGTGTTTTCACCATGGAGTTATTTCGATCCTGAGAACAAGTTCTTTACTCCATCTTACGGAACAATCGGCTTGAATTTAACTTTATAATCGAACAACTGAAACCATCAAATTATTGAACATGAAACATTCAACAAATAAATTAATGAAATACTTCGCACTTGTGACGTTCGTATTGTTGGTTACTCAGTCGTGTCAAAAGGACTGGTTGCAACCAAAACCTCTTTCTTTTTTCTCTCCTGAGAATACATTGATTGATGAACCTGGATTCAACGCTGCGCTGGCAGCGATTGCCAGAAACGTCAGAGATGAGTGGTATGGAGATGGAGCGCCTATAATTACTGAAACAATTTTTTCTGAGGCAGCTGTTGAGGGTACTACAGATAAATTTGGTCCCGCAGTTAACTTGAATATCCTGATCACACCTGATGCAAATCTGAATAGCAACGACTTTAATCGCATTGGCTGGTATTGGGAGCGCTGGTTTTTGGTGGTTCGTCTTGCCAATACAATTACTACAAGAATTGCTGAAGTAAAATCAATTCCAGATGATAAGAAAAATATCATCTTGGGACGCGCATATTTTTACAGAGCATATGCATATTACAGACTCACACATGAGTTTGGTGATGTGCCATGTACATTGAAAGAGTTGACCGAAGCAAAGCTTGATTTCAATTCTGTAAAGCGTGAAGTTATTCTGCAGAGAATGAAGACTGATCTTGAATTTGCATTCGCCAATGTTCCCTGGGTTGCCAACAAAGGTGATGTCAACCGCGGAGCTGTCGGGCACTTGCTTACCAAAATCAATCTTGCACTTGGCTTGTTTGATGATGCCATTGCGTCCTCAACAGCAGTCATCAATAATGGAACATTCAAATTGATGACTTCCCGTTTTGGTGCTGACGCATCCAATGCAAAGAGAAATGTGATTTGGGACCTACACAGACCAGTTAATAAATTTCTTGCATCTAATACTGAAGTCTTATTTTCAGTGATTGACCGTTTTGGTGACCCATCTGCTACAGCAAGTGGTGTAAACACCATGCGCCAAGCTATTCCCTTCTCTTCCAATGCGGCAATTTTAACTCCAGATGGTAAACAAGGGATGACAAATACTGTAGCAGAATTTGATCATATGAAAAACTATGGTCGTGGAATTGGACGCTGCCGCGCTACTCCATATGCTACCAAGTATATCTGGGATGATCCAAAGGATCTTCGTCATGATACCCTTTCAGGCAACTGGATGGAGATGGAAAATTTGGTTTACAACAACCCATCTATAAAATCTACTTCTGCTTTTTATGGTAAAAGACTTCAATTGCGAAAAGCAGATGGTTCATTATTGGTCTCTAATAATGACACCATTCGCAACTGGTTTGCATGGCCTCATTACAAATTGTATGTCGAAGATCAAATCAGGTATCCATGGCAGGGTGGCAACTCTGACTGGTATGCTTTCCGTTTGGCTGAGACCTATCTCTTGAGGGCTGAAGCATATTGGTGGAAAGGGGATGCTGCAGGTGCCACTGCAGACGTTAACACGGTCAGAAAACGTGCAGGATGTGATGCTTATGCAGCTGGTGTAGTTGACATTGGAACAATTCTCGATGAGAGAGCGAGGGAATTGTATTACGAAGAGCCAAGAAAAACTGAGTTAACCAGGGTTGCATATATTTTTGCAAAAACTGGTAAGTCGTACAATGGCAAAACATATACTGCAAATAATTTCTCTACTGCCAACTTCTTCTATGACAGGATCATGGCGAAGAATGATTTTTATGGCAAAGGGATCAAGAATATTCGTGGGGATCAATATACTATGAGTCCATATCACGTATTATGGCCCATTCCACGTCCAGCTATTCTTGCCAACAGCCTCGGTGTGATCAATCAAAACATTGGATATTCAGGAGCAGAGAAGAACAAACCTGCACTGGATAAAATTCCAGACTAGCTCTCATAGTTCTCATAAGCAGTTCGCCCCGTTGCGGAAGCAACGGGGCTTTTTTTGAATTTGCTCAAGTATGATTTTTCATGCGTAAATTGCTATACTCAATTCTATCGTATGAACAAAGTGCAAAAAATCATTACACTGTTTGCATCAGTGACAGCCCTCTTGGCTTTTTCTCAGGTAAAATTTGCTTCGAGCAATCGGTTGGCAGATCAAGACCCTAAAAAGATTTATACTGAAAAATGTGCTTCCTGCCATGGTGAACGTGTAGATGCGTTTGTGGACAGGGTATGGAAACATGGCAATAAGAAAGAAGATCTTGTCAGCAGCATTACAAATGGTTATTCAGATTTTGGAATGCCTTCATGGGAAGGGGTTTTGACCAATAAAGAAATCGATGGACTCGCCAATTTGATTCTTGAGAGTTTGAAAACTGTTCAGCAGTATGATTTTGCAAAAGACAAATCAAAACCAGCTGGTCCGGCTATTTTCAAGTCAAACGGCATGACAGTGACACTTGATACTGTTGTGAGCGGCTTGAACAGTCCCTGGGGTTTTGAACAGCTCCCAGACAATACTTATTTAATTACTGATAGAAGCGGTGTGCTCTATCATGTGGATCAAAACAAAAATAAAAAAGCAATTGCAGGCATTCCTGCAGTGTTGGCAGAGGGACAGGGCGGATTGCTTGATATCACCCTCCATCCCAAGTATGATCAAAATGGTTGGGTATATATTTCTTATTCCAAATTCAAAGAAGAGGGAGGAAAGAAATTGGGTACAACTGCTGTTGTCAGAGGTCGCATCAAAGATGGTCAGTTTGTTGACCAGCAGGAAGTGTTTGAGGGTATTCCTTACACCTCTACAAAGCACCACTATGGATCGAGATTGGTATTTGACAAGAAAGGATATTTATTTATCTCCATGGGAGAACGCGGACAAGAAAAAATCTTTCCGCAAGACATCAAAACATCTCCTGGAAAAATTCACAGGATCAATGATGATGGAACCATTCCTGCTGACAACCCTTTTGTAAAAGACGGTTCAGCCAGAGCAACAATTTATACCTACGGAAACAGGAATCCACAAGGATTGACAATGGATCCAGTAACAGGATTGATTTGGGAAACCGAGCATGGTCCACGCGGAGGTGATGAGTTGAATCTGATCAAGTCTGGTGTAAACTATGGCTGGCCTGTGATTTCTTATGGGATCAATTATGACGGCAAGCCCATCACCCCAATCAGCAAAAAAGAGGGCATGGAGCAACCAGTGAATTATTGGATTCCTTCTATTGCGCCGAGTGGATTGGCATTCGTAACAGGAACCAAGTATCCGGCATGGAAAGGAAGTTTGCTGGTGGGTTCATTGCGTTTCAACTATGTGAATCGTGTGATGATGCAAAACAACAAAGTAGTTGGACAAGAAAAGATTCTTTTGAATATTGGACGTACTAGAAATGTGGAAATGGGAAGAGACGGATATATTTATGTTGGTATTGAGAATCCAGGGACTGTATTCAGAATCAAGCCTATGTAATTAAAACATAATCTCATATAAGAAAAAGGCTCTCAACTGAGAGCCTTTTTTGCGTATTCAACACATTTCGCAACTTCTTTCACTGCATCTGAATCTGCAGGTACCTCATATTCCAATTCAATGGTTGCTGGGAATTTGTATTTGTTTTTCTTCATCAATTGCAATACCTCAATGATCGGAGTATCACCTGTTCCCCATACCAAATTTTTCTGACCCTTTTCTTTGGTGGTACGATCCTTCAAATGCATGCTGGTGATTCTGTCGTGTTTGGCCTCAATCAATTTAAGCAGAGATTCTTTTGTATTGCTGCCACCTGCTGCGATATAATGCCCACAGTCAAGGTTCAATGAATTGTAAGGGGATTGTGCCAGTGCTACATCCCATGCGGTATCTGTTGCCTGCAAGTGTGCATGGTATCCAACATATACTTTGTGTTTTGCAGCGATGTCTCCCAATCTTTTTGATTGTTCTGGTTTGGTGGGCAACTCAACTGTAACGGAAGTGGCTCCCAATGCTTTAGCAGCCTTCATTGCATATTCAATCTCACCATCAGAATTGTTTTCACCCAATGCATTTGGTTTGTAGGCATAAATCGTGATGCCGGCATCTTTGAACTTTTTTCTCAGTTCAACGAATTTATCCATCGAAACTGTTTCTCTCCATTCTCGTCCCTTTTGCATTCTTTCTGCCATGGCCTTGCGCTGTTCATCGCTCATTTGGGGGCGCTGGCCAGGGGCTGCTCCAGGAGGGGGTGCCATCATGCGCATCGGCATGGTATTGGCAGCCGGTGATCCAGCGAATGCCTCAGCAGTATCGCCCATCAATTCCAATGCGCTCACACCTGCTTGTTTGCAGTATTCAATTATCTTGTCAACATCTGTAGGGAGGCTTCTGAATGAATAGGTAATCGTTCCAATTTGAACACCTCCAAATTTTGAGTCAGCATTGGCGAGGGCCAAGATGTCTTTTGAAAGAAATACACCTGCTCCCAAAAAAGCTGATTGGGCGAGGAATTTTCTTCTTGAGTTTGTTTTCTGATTTGTCATGACAATCGTTTTTTTATTAGATGATTATTGTTTCAAAGCTTTGCGCAGAAGGTCCACACTTTTTCTAACACCAGATCTTGCCTCTTCATTTCCTTCAAATTCAATGGAGATATATCCTTGGTAATTGACATCCTTCAAAATCTTTGCTATGCGGTCATAATCCAGTTCCAATGAATACCAGACCCCTCCGCCGTAATACGTTTTTGCTTGAACAAAACTGGTTTTGGGAGCGATCATCTTGAGTTTGTCATAGGGATTCTCAAGAAAATTACCTGTATCCATCAATAGCCCCAGCCAAGGTGAATTTACTGCGTCGTGTATCCTCAGCATTCCCTCTGGGGTAGATCCCAATCCCCAGTGATTTTCAAGTGCCAGCAATACACCACATTCTTTGGCTTTATCTAGGCATTGCTGAATACCATCGATGCACCATTTGTATCCATCGTCTTCAGTATATCCAGGAAGAATCGGTTCGATTCCTCTGTTCTTCATGAGTTCATCGAATGATTTCGTGGTATTCCACCTGCCCGTATTCAGTCGCATGCATGGAATTCCCATTTTATAGGCCAGCTCAATGCAATGCTTTGTATGATCCACATTCTTTTTTAGTTCTTCTTTATCCGGGGTTACAAATCCCTGATGGATAGAGAGACATGTCATGGCAATCCCATTTACAAACGCATGTTTTTTCAGTTTTTGGAGATAAGCATTGTCCTCGCTTTCCATTTGCCTGTGCAATACATCAATGCCGTCGAGTCCCATGGATGCTGCATCATCAATGACCTTTTCGATCGGGAATTTATCCCCTTTGAAATGCCAGTACGAATAGCTTGAAACACTGAGTTTGATGCGGGATGAAGCAGGAGGTTGCGCATTGGTAAATGATAGATTGGGCAGAGCTGCTGCTACTGCTCCCATTGAAGTCGTTTGAAAAAAGGAACGGCGATGCATTTCGTTGAAATTTGATGTACATTGAATATACAAAAAACTTAATTTACCGCTCAATTTCAAGTATGGAGGATTTGAGTTGGTTATCGCGTACACAATTGTTGATCGGGGAGGAAAAATTAAAACACCTGACCACCAAGCATATCATGGTCGTTGGACTCGGAGGCGTGGGATCTTATGCGGCTGAATTCATTGCAAGATCAGGTATTGGAAGAATGACGATTATTGATGGGGATGTTGTTGACCCAACCAACCGCAACCGTCAGCTTCCTGCACTTGCAACCAATCATGGACAGCCCAAGGCCCTTATCATGGCTGATCGGTTGAAATCCATCAATCCCGAATTGGAGCTGAACGTTGTGAGATCATTTATCAATCCGGAGATGGTTGCAGAACAGCTGATGCGAAAGCCAGACTATATCATTGATGCCATTGACAGCATCACACCAAAAATTACTTTTTTAAAACAAGCATTTGCCTCCAAGATCCGCGTGGTCAGCAGCATGGGGGCTGGAGCCAAATTAGATCCCACGCGTTTGCAGGTGGTGGATATCTCCAAAACATACAACTGTCCATTTGCGCAACAGGTCAGAAAAAATTTAAAGGCATCGGGTATTTATAAAGGGATCAAAGTTGTTTTTTCTCCAGAAACTCCAATCAAGGAAAGTTTGATGCTGACCGATGGGAAGAATTTCAAGAAGTCAGCTTATGGAACCATTTCCTATCTGCCTGCTGTTTTTGGAGCAGTCGCCTCCTCTGTCGTGATCAGAGATTTGATGAACGATGTCTCTGTCTGATCTCATAAAGGGTCTTGTGCATAATTTGTGGATCTGAAGATTTCAAATCTTAGTAGATTGTAGCAGGGTATAATTATGGAACAGAAATCTCTTTTCCGAAAAATGCATTCCAGCGCAGAAGTTGACTTCATTGCGTACTTGAAGGAATACCTTTCTACTTTCCCTGAAACAGAAATCATGATTGGCTGCGATTCGCAGAACTACGCTGAGAACACCATTTATGCAATCGTGATTGCCATGTACCGCCAAGGCAAAGGAGCACATGTGATTTACAGAAGATGGAAATCGCCCAAGGAGTTGGTGCGTGCAACCAGGTTGCTCACAGAAGTTTGGAATGCCATTGAAACCGCTGAGTTGATGCGGTCGAACGGACTGCCCAAGCCTGTATGGATCGACGTTGACTTGAATCCGGATCCACGATACAAATCAAATGAAGTATTCAGACAAGCAATAGGAATGGTTGAAGGGATGGGATACAAGGTGCGGTATAAAACAATGGACCCGATGATTACCTATGCCGCAGATTACCTGATCAAAGTCTGATCAATCTTCTTGCTTTATATCGTATTCGTAGACTTCTTTCGAAAAAGCCTTTTCCATCAAATTCCTGTCAAATGCTTTCTCCTGATTGGAGAGAAAAACAGTAGCAACACCATTGCCAATAAAATTGGTAATGGCACGTGCTTCCGACATAAATCTGTCAACTCCCAATAACAGTGCGAGTCCCTCTACAGGAATCACTTTAATAGCTGTAAGCGTAGAGGCCAGCACAACAAATCCACTTCCTGTAACACCTGCTGCTCCTTTAGATGTGATCATCAACACACCGATAATGGTGAGCATCTCTGATAAGGTGAGTGCTACTTGAAAGACCTGTGAAAGAAAAATAACCGCCATCGATAAATAGATGGTTGTGCCATCAAGGTTGAAAGAATATCCTGCTGGCACTACCAGACCAACAACAGGTTTGGAACATCCCATTTTTTCAAGTTTTTCCATCAGAGAGGGAAGTCCTGCTTCAGAAGAAGAGGTGCCAAGCACAATCAATAATTCTTCCTTGATATAATTCAGAAATTTAAAGATGCTGATCTGATAATACCTGAGAATCAGTCCCAGCACCACAAAAACAAATACAGCCATGGTGATGTATACAGTGATCATCAGTTTCCCCAGAGGGATCAATGTTGCAATGCCATATTTACCAATGGTAAATGCCATTCCGCCAAAAGCTCCAATGGGGGCAAAGAGCATTACAAAATGCAATGCTTTGAATACATATGTTGATATATATTTTAGAACCCCAATAACTTTTTCTACATTTTTTAATTTGCTCAATATGATGCCGGTAAGAATAGAAAAGAGCAGTACCTGAATCGTTGCATTGTCTTTGAAAAATTTCACCCATGAAAATTGTTTTGCACCCTCGGTGAACTTGCTGATATCACCTCCAGAGAGTTGGCGCGTATTGACACCCGCGCCGGGCTGAATATAATGTGCAACAATGATTCCGATGATCAGTGCAAGGGTGGTCACTACTTCAAAATAAACAATCGCTTTGCCACCGACTCTTCCTACTTTCTTCAAATCATTCATTCCGCTGATGCCCAGTGAAATGGTGAGAAATATGATTGGATTGATAAAGAGTTTTACGACTTCGATGAAGTATTTACCCAGGGGTTGCATCGCAACGCCTGTATCCGGATTGAAGTGTCCCAGCAGTGCGCCGGAAAAAATAGCAAGCAGTACCCAGGTTGTGAGGTTGGTAAAAATCTTTTTCATGTAGCAGTCAACTCAGTTGACTACAAAATAAGCATTTAATCTTGGAGTTGATGAGAGGATCATTTTTTATAGCTCAGTCCTTCGTCGTACCAAAACAAACCGTATTGTTTTCCCTTCAGATAGCCGGGAACATCTGAAAATTGTTTTTGTGCTTGCTCTTCAGAGATAGGAGTTGTAAACGGCATTTTACCCGTTGGGTTGAACTTGCCTGTTACCACGTCCAATACAGCATCAGGCTTGTTTCCAAATGTTGCCAGCACTGCTTTGATGGTTGATTTGGTTTGCTGATTGTATATCTCATCAATCACCCAGGGATTGGTATAGTTCACAACAAGAATCGTAGGTTTTTGGGCAGCGAGTTGATTGATGTAATTGACGTCCACTGCATTTTTTGAAAGAGATAAAAACAATGGAGAACCATCTGCTTCAAAAAGTGACTTTGAACCGGGGGTTATCCAAACAAGCACCACGTCAGCTTCCTCAGGACTATTTACCAATTGTACACTGGTTGAAATTTTTGATGCATCAATGATGTTGCTGGGTGATTTATCACCTCTTTGTTTAAAGTATGATTCAAAATACACTTTCGTTTTGGGCTGAAGAGGTAAAAATTTATTCTCGTTTCTAAGCAATACGATTGATTTTCGCATCGCGAGATCTGCTTTTTCCTGCAAATCCTTACTCCCAACCAGTTTTTCTGCGATGTCAGCATCTACATATGGATTTTCAAACAATCCCAATGCAAATTTTTCCATCAGCAATCTGTATACAGATGCATCGATCAATTTCATATCAACCATGCCGGATCGGACTGTTTCAAGCAATTGAGAAGGATCTGCAGTACCGGAATAGAGGTTGACACCTGCTTCAAGCGTTCTTTTGTATCGTTGAGGAATGGATAAGTTTTCTGCACCCCATGGCATCATTTCAATGGGACCGGTATCGGAGTTGATGATGCCTTGGAATCCCAAGCTATCACGCAACAAACCTGTAATGACTGGTTTATTGTAAGCATAAGCTATTTGTTCATATTTGGTATCCAATGGAACAGAATAATAAGGCATGATGGCTGAGGTGCCTGCCTTGATGGCGGCCTTGAATGGAATCAAATTGTTTTGAAACATCTTTCCAGGGAAATGTTCAAATTTCCCCCAGTCGAAATGAGGATCTTGTCCACCGACTCCCGCACCTCCACCCGGGAAATGCTTGGTGGTAAGAGCTACAGAGTTGGGGGAAAGCTTTGATCCCTGAAATCCAATCACTACCTCATACATCATTTTTGCAACCCATTCTGCATTTTCGCCAAAGGTTCCTTCTATCCTTTGCCAACGCGGTTCTGTGGAAAGATCTGCCATGTACATATATCCCTTTCTCAGTCCCACAGCTGCCCATTCTTTTCTTGCTGTTTCCGCAAATGTTCTGATCAATTTCAGATCACGTGTTGCGGAGAGTCCGAGTTCACCCGGCCAAGTAGAAAATGCTGTGGCCCCAACACTGAGTCCGATGGATGCATCTTTTGTAATATGATTTCTTGGATTGGATGCGATGATTGCTGGAATACCCAATCCGTCTCTTTCACACAAAGCCTGTAAATTATTTGCCCATTCAGCCATTGTTCTTGCAGGAACATTCGCACGCAAAATAAAATGACGCAGGTGATATTGCGTAACACCTTTTGTCGTGCCTGCAGCCATGGTCATCGCTACTGGCAAAGGTTTTTTTGTAAACATGTTCATGCTCTGCACCAAATCTTCTTCGTTGAATCCACTGCTGATGGGGCCCTTTGATTTGGGTGCTTCAAATGACCAGTCATTTTGCATACGGGTTGTGCTGATCAGCATAAAGCCTACTTTTTGCTCAACAGTCATTCTCGATAAAAGATCCTTCGCCCTTTGTTCATGTGGCAGACGCCAATCTTCATATGCATCCAGCCGGCCATTTTTGTTCAGGTCTTTGAATTGCTGATTCCCCATTTGCAAAAGTTGAACTGATCTGTAACCCAACTTTGGCTGGGGAGTTGTTTTGGGCGCTTGGGCATATGAATATGTGCATAGCAGTCCACTTGCAATGAAAACAGCCGCTGATATTGATTTCATGAGTAAAAATTGATGCGTAAAAGTATTCATTCGCCAGCTATTTAGATTGCTAAATGCTAAAACGATTTCGGATGGAAACCTTAATTTTAGTACTATATGATTGAAGTCAAATTGGTGAGTGCAGAAGATGAGATTGAACTAATCAAGTCACTCCAAGAAATGAATCTTCGGCAGCATCTAAGAAATGAGGAAGCAGCCAGCCAGGGCTTTCTGACTGCCTCTTATTCAATTGATTATTTAAAAGAAATGAACGCTGCTTTTCCGTCTGTCATTGCAAAAGATAAAGAGACTGTTGTAGGATATGCAATGATCACCACAAAGGAGGTCCGCGAAGGACATGACCTGTTAAAAGATCTTTTTGAAAACATCGACCGTTGCCAATACGAGGGGCATCAATTGCGAGATGTCAACTATGTTGTGGTGGGGCAGCTCTGTGTTGCCAAAGCATACAGGGGGTTGAACCTGGTGAAGAAGATGTATGATTTTTTCGCTGATGCAGTCAAAAATGAGCATCCGTACATGGTTACGGATGTTGATTGCGATAATCATCGTTCGTTGAAAGCACATGCCAATGCAGGTTTTCAAGTGATTGACTCTTTGATATATGGTGGAAAAAAATGGGATATTGTAATCCGTAAAACATCTCTATGAAATATTTTTTCTTTGCATACTATTTGATCATCATTGCGGAAACGACCATGGCTCAGGAAAAACGTATTGAAACAGCGGTATATTCTCTTCCATCTGATCAGCATCAAAAAATAATTCCCCTGTTCAGTGGCGCTGGATCCATATTATCCAATCAGTCCCTCTCCCTGCATTTTTTGAATCATAGTAAAAAATACAGGTTTCAAACAGATGCATCAAGCGATGAACTTTTTTTTATCATTCATGATGGTCCTGTTGATGTGCAATTGAATAATCAGCAGTATGCGCTCGACAAAGGTTCTGTAGTTTTTGTATTACCTGGTGATGAAGTTGTTTTCATCAATCGTCGCAAAGACCAAGCTTCTATTTATCAGATGCAAATGCGTGCAACGGAGAAGAATATCCAAAGAGGGGTGCAAGCCGGAACATCATTTGCGATGGATTGGAATGAAATGGTTTTTAAACCTCACGACAAAGGGGGAGTCAGACAGTTGTTTGATCGAAAGACTGTGATGCTTAACAGATTTGATATACATATTACTACTTTAAATCCGGGACTCAAAAGCCATGATCCACATACCCACGTCAATGAAGAAATTATTTTAATGATTGATGGCATGGGTGAAATGCAGCTTGGAAATAAAAGAGAAAAAATAACCAATGGCGGTGCAGCATGGCTGGAATCGCTCATTCCTCACAATATCACCAATATCGGGAGGCGCCCTGCAACCTATTTCGCTATCCAGTGGAACTGATGGCATACAATATATAAATTCCTTATTTTTAAAAAATCAATCAAGTACATGAAAAAGAATAAAAATTTAATCAGTCTTATCGTTGCCGGAGCATTTTTCTTTCTTTCTATTTCAGGAATATTGATGTGGTTGAAACAGAAATCACATGAAATTGAAATGACACATACCATATTTGGACTCTTGTTTCTTTCTATTGCAGTATTTCATATTGTCAACAACTGGGGTTCACTCAAAGCATATTCAAAAGACAAAACAACCGGTTCTATTAAAAAAGAGTTGTTGTATTCTTCTATACTTGTGTTGACAATACTTGTCTTGGCATATACAGAAGTTTTGGAACCTGTTGCTGAATTTGGAAGGCGATTTGCGAAGCCTCAGGGTCCCAAGCCTCCAGCTGCCATTAGCTTCAAGGAAGCTACCACTTTGGATTCCATCACCGGACAATCGGTTACACTGATTCTTCAAAAAACAGAGGAAGCCATGAACGGTCAACTTACTGTTGAAGTAGCAGACACTTCCGGAAATATTTTATCAACCTTATACACTTCAGATTCTGAACAAAAAGGTCCCGCTTCAAACCTTATTCTGAACTCAAAAATAGCAGCAGCAGCCCCTTTTAAATTGATTGTAAAGTCTGTTGTTGCCCAACTCAGCGAAGAGGAACAGGAAGAAATACGTGAGGGCAACAAAGTAGAACCTAAAAATATAAAAACATTTCAGCAGGAAGTATTGATCAGCAGTCTTGGAACCGGACTCCAAAATATCCTGGCAGGAGAGAACTCTCCATTGAAACGTGCTATCCTGGAGGTCAAATAAGATCAATCTGCTTTACTCTATTTTATTGGTAAATTGCAGCTTCAAATTCAGCAATGAAAGAGCAGCTGCAATTACTTTCCAAGGATTTGGATGGGGAATTATATCTTGATAATACCATCCGGACTTTATACGCCACAGATGCTTCGGCGTACAGGGAGATGCCACTTGCTGTTGCCATTCCTGCCAATACACAAGACCTTAAAAAATTAATTGCTTTCGCCAACAGCGAACATACATCTTTGATTCCGCGTACAGCAGGTACATCATTGGCGGGACAGGTAGTTGGAAATGGAATCATCGTTGATGTCTCAAAACATTTTACCTCCATCATTGAACTCAACAAGGAAGAGAAATGGGTAAGGGTTCAACCCGGTGTGATCAGAGATGAGCTGAATTTATTTCTAAAGCCACATGGACTTTTTTTTGGTCCAGAAACTTCTACAGCCAACCGTGCCATGATTGGTGGGATGGTAGGCAATAATTCATGTGGGTCGAACTCAGTGGTGTACAGAAGCACAAGAGAACATTTGCTGGAAGTGAAAACAATATTAAGCGATGGTTCTGATGCAGTATTTTCAGCGGTCTCATTGGAAGTATTTCACGCAAAATGCGAGATGGATAATCTGGAAGGTTCCATTTATAAATCAGTGCGCTCCTTGTTGGGGAATTATGACCACCAGGAAGAGATCAGAAGAGAATTTCCCAAGCCTTCAGTAGAGAGAAGAAATACAGGTTATGCTGTGGACTTGCTCATTGAGATGGCTCCTTTCAAAGCAGGCGGACCTGATTTTAATTTCTGTTCATTGATTGCGGGTTCTGAAGGCACCCTTGCATTTATTACTGAAATCAAATTAAATGTAGTTGATCTTCCGCCGAAAGAAACAGGGTTGCTCTGCGTACATTTCAACAGCATTGATGAAGCACTTCGCGCAAATCTGATTGGATTGAAGTACAAGCCAAGTGCCAGTGAATTGATTGATCATTATATATTGGATTGCACAAAAGAAAACATTGAACAGAGAAAAAACAGGTTTTTTGTTCAGGGAGATCCAGGGGCCATATTGGTGATTGAATTTTGCAAAGAAACACGTGAAGAAATATTGACTATCACAAAGCAGGTTGAAGCAGAGATGCGTGCATCTGGATTGGGGTATCATTTTCCTGTTTTGTTTGGTGCAGACAGCAAAAAGATTTGGGCATTGAGAAAAGCGGGACTCGGATTGCTCAGCAATCTTCCGGGAGATGAAAAAGCAGTACCTGTCATTGAGGATACAGCGGTTGATGTGGAGGACCTGCCTGCATATATTGCTGAGTTCAATGAAATACTCAAGAAGCATGGATTGTATTCTGTGCATTATGCCCATGCAGGTTCGGGAGAACTGCATCTTCGGCCCATTATCAATTTGAAGACTGAAGAGGGAAATAAATTATTCAGGATCATCGCTGAAGAAGTGGCCACATTGGTAAAAAAATACAAAGGTTCACTCAGCGGGGAACATGGTGATGGAAGATTGCGGGGGGAATTTATCCGACAAATGGTTGGAGAAAAAAATTATCAGTTGCTCAAGGAAGTGAAGCAGATCTGGGATCCCCAGCATATTTTCAATCCCAATAAAATTGTGGATACTCCCTCCATGAATTCCATGTTGAGGTATGTACCTGGACATTTTACTCCTGAGTTCAAAACCATTTTTCGTTTCCATCAGCAAAATATTTTACAGCATGCTGAACAGTGCAATGGATCCGGTGATTGCAGAAAAACACATTTGTCAGGAGGAACCATGTGTCCATCATACATGGCAACAAGAGATGAAAAAGATACCACCAGGGCAAGAGCAAATATCTTGAGGGAGTATCTGACAAATTCAAACAAAGAAAACAGGTTTGATCATCAGGAGATATATGATGTGATGGGACTTTGTCTGAGTTGCAAAGCTTGTAAAAGCGAATGCCCTTCCAATGTTGACATGGCAAAACTCAAGGCTGAATTTTTGCAGCATTACTATGATGCAAATGGAGTCCCCTTCAGGTCAAGACTGATTGCCAATTTTACAAGCGTATCAAAAGCTGCATCCTTGTTGCCTTCAGTATACAATGCCATTGTTAAAAATGAATATACTTCTGTTGCAGTCAAAAAAATTGCTGGATTTGCAGTTAAAAGATCCATGCCTTTGTTGTCAAATCAAACGTTGAAAAGTTGGTACCGGCAAAATAAAAATGCACTTCTAACACACAGCGATAAATCGGTTTATCTTTTTTGTGATGAATTCACCAATTACAATGATGCTGAAATCGGCATCAAGGCCATCAAGCTACTCACGCAGCTAGGCTATGCAGTAAAGATGATTGATCATGATGAAAGTGGTCGGACATGGCTTTCAAAAGGATTGGTGAGAAAGGCGAAAGCCATTGCAAATAAAAATATTCAGCTCTTTTCTGCAATCATTGATGCTCAAACGCCTCTCATTGGAATTGAGCCATCAGCTGTTTTAACTTTTCGTGATGAATATCCGGATTTGGCTACAGATGAACATCTGGAAGATGCCAAAAAACTTTCGGCCAATGTATTTTTCATTGATGAATTCATTGCGAGAGAAGTAGATCGTGGAAAAATCAGCTCATCCAGTTTCACGACAATGGAAAGATCTATCATGTTGCATGGGCATTGTCAGCAGAAAGCAGTAGGATCAATGTCTGACTCTATCAAGATATTATCATTGCCTGTTAATTACAAAGTTTCATCAATTCCCTCTGGCTGTTGTGGAATGGCAGGTTCTTTTGGATATGAGAAAGAGCATTATGAAGTATCCATGAAAATTGGAGAGTTGGTGCTGTTTCCCGCAGTCAGAAAAAATCATCAGAATTGTACCATCGCCGCACCTGGAACAAGTTGCAGACATCAGATCAAAGACGGAACCGGTGTGCGGGCATTGCACACGGTTGAGATATTGTATGATGCGCTGAATTGATTTATTGCATGCCGGTCATAATCTTTTTCACATCATTCACTTCTATGGTTGCCTTGTAATATTTATGCTGGGATACTGTGATCATTGCTTTTGCTACTTCTTGTAATGTACTGACAAAAGCAGGAAACAGGAAATTCATGAATGGGTATAGCGCATCCATGATTTTGAATCCCCAGTTTACATTCTTCTGACCTGGGGTAGATTTCATCATTCCCGGCCTGAAATTATAAACTGCTTTGAAGGGTAATTTCAACAGATCATTTTCTGTTTTCCCTTTCACCCTTGCCCACATCAACTTACCTTTTTCAGTGCTGTCTGTTCCGGAACCCGAAACATAAATAAATGTCATCGAAGGGTTGATGGAGGAAAGCGTTTTGGCAACATGCATAGTTATATCATAGGTAATATGCCTGTATACATCTTCTTTCAATCCAACTGAGCTGATTCCTGCACAAAAGAAGCAAGCGTCATAACCTTGAAGAGCATCTTGAATGCTTTCAACCTGCATGAAATCTTTTACAATGATTTCCTTGACTTTGGCATGGTTGATCTCGTAGTGCTTTCTGTTTAAGATCAATATTTCTGAAACTTTTTCATTCTGAATACATTCCAATAGAACGCCTTCCCCCACCATTCCTGTTGCTCCTGTAATGATTACTTTCATTTTATAGATTATTCAATAAAGTTATTCAATTGTCTCTTGTACGGGGCTTAAAATATTTCATTAACTTTCTTCACTCATATTTTTCAATTATGAATCGAATTGTCAAAACAGGATTTTTATTGTTTTCTGCATTGATGTTTCAGTACATGCTTTATTCACAGGATTTTTCCGCATTCACATTCAGGTTTGTTGGTCCGGATGGTAACCGGGCCATTGCTGTTGCTGGAGTAACCGGCAACCCAATGGTATCATATGTGGGAGCTGCTTCAGGTGGGATATTTAAAACAGAGGATGGCGGTATCAATTGGAAATCCGTCTTTGATGATCAAGACAATTCTTCCATTGGAGCTTTGGCAGTCTCCATGTCAGATCCAAAGCAGGTATGGGCAGGAACGGGCGAAACGTTCATTATTCGTCCTGCGCATGCAAATGGAAATGGCGTATACAAATCAACCGATGGAGGAAAAACATGGAAGAACATGGGACTCAAAGAAACCGTAAGAATTTCCCGCGTGCTCATCCATCCCAGCAATCCCAATATTGTATATGTGGCAGCGTTGGGACATACAGGCGGACCCCAACAGGAGAGAGGGGTATTCAAAACAATTGATGGGGGAATAACATGGAAACGAATTTTATTTGTCGATGAAAACACAGGATGCAGCGATCTCGTACTGAATATTGCCAATCCCGATGAAATCTATGCAGCGATGTGGCAGGTAGAGATGAAAACATGGAATTTGAAAAGCGGTGGACCCGGAAGTGGGTTTTACAAAACCTCTGATGGTGGAAAGACTTGGAAGAAAATGGAAAACGGATTGCCAGGAGGAGCTGCACACATCATTGGGAAAACATCTATTGATATTGCGCAAAGCAATCCCTCTACTCTATATGCTTTGGTAGAAGACAAGACTCCAGCGCTTTATAAATCAACCGACGGAGGTGAATCGTGGAAGATGATGTTCCAGTCTCACTCCCTCGCACAACGCGGACCATATTATACACGTTTGAGAGTATCATCTCAGGATGAAAATAAATTGTATACCATCAGTGTAACAATCATGGAATCAAAAGATGGTGGAAAAACATTCAATGGACATGGCAACTACAATCCAGGAGGTGATAACCATGATATCTGGTTTGATCCAAAAGATGCAAACAGAATCATGGTTGCACATGATGGTTGTATGAACATGACTTTCAATGGAGGAAAAACATGGAGAAATATCAATTTGCCCATTGCGCAGATGTATCATGTTGCTGTTGACAATGCTGTTCCATATCATATCATGGGAAACCGACAGGATGGAAGCTCCTATCACACTGCTGCGATCAGTATGCAAGGTTATATACCCATTGGGCAATGGCGCCAAGTGGGAGGATGTGAAAGTGGATTTGCACAACCTGATCCATTTGACAATACCATCATTTGGTCTGGTTGTTATGACGGAGGATTGGATGTGACAGATACAAAAACCGGATTGAGTCATGATGTTCGCGTATGGCCTGAAACTGCCTATGGCTGGGCACCAGCCGATGTCAAGTACAGATGGCATTGGAATTTTCCCATGACACTCTCTGTACACGAGCGCGGAGCTGTCTATGTGGGAAGTCAGTTTGTACACAAGACAACCAACAAGGGCATGAGCTGGAAAATTATTAGTCCTGATTTAACGACCAACGACAAATCGCATCAACAGAGCTCTGGCGGGATCAATGCGGATAACCTGATGACCTTTGATGGGTCAACACTTTTTGCCATTGCAGAGTCACCTTTGAAAAAAGGGTTGCTGTGGACCGGCAGCAATGATGGAATGATTTATATCACAAAAGATGATGGATTGCATTGGGAGAATGTTACGCCTAAAAACATGGGACTTGTAAACTGGGGAACCATCAGCAATATAGATGCTTCCAATTTTGATCCAGGGGTTGCTTACGTCAGCATGCATTTTCAGCAACTGGGAGATTTCAAGCCATATATATTTAAAGTAAGTGAGTATGGTAAAAAATGGAGTTTGATTTCATCGGGTATACCCCATTCGAACAGTTCATTTGTTCATTTTGTAAAAGAAGATCCTGCTCAAAAAGGGCTGCTATTTGCAGGGACAGACAATGGTTTGTTTGTGAGTCCGGATGACGGAAACAAATGGGTCCAAATAAAAAATAATCTTCCTCCAGCACCAGTATATCACCTTGCTATTCAGAAAAATTTTCGCGACTTGGCCATTGCCACATATGGAAGAGGATTTTATATTCTCGATGATATTACACCGCTAAGAGAGTGGAGTAAAAATCAAGGGCAGTTGAAAACAGGTTTGTTGCCTTTGCGCAATGCCTACCGTTTCAACATGCAAAACTCATTTCACAGTGATGGTAAATCCTATGTTACTGGAATCAATCCTCCCTATGGGGCATCCATTCATTATTACTTGAAAGATACAGCTGCTGAGAAACCCTCTGTTTTTATCCTTTCACCTGCAGGCGATAAAATTCAGACCATTGTGGGAACCAATAAAAAAGGTTTTAATCGTGTTTGGTGGAATTTGGCACATGATGAAATTAAACTGGCCAAGCTGAAGACAAAACCACCTGGTAAAGATTTTGTATCTCTCGATTCCACAGGAAGCAGAAATATTTATATTGTTGATCTTGATATTGGTCCTGGCTTGGAACCTCCCAGAGTTGTACCAGGCTTATATACTGTTGTTTTACAAATAGGGGATCAAATTTTCAAGCAACCATTGCATGTATTGAAAGATCCCAATGCTGCATCATCCATAGAAGATATCAAGCTTCAATATGATTTTGGAAAAAAGTTATACCGTGAAATCAGGGATTGTATGCTCTTCATCGAAGCCATGGAATTCAAGAGAGCATCTTTGCTGAAAGAAAACAGTCCGGATGCGCTTTCTCTTGAAAAACGCATATTCGAATTGGAGAGCAAGTTATTTGATGTACATCAAACCGGATCACGTTGGGATGGTTTCAGGAATCCGAGTCAGCTGCTTGAAAATTTTCTGGCATTGGCCAAAGAGAGTCAGACATATGGAGCGGATTACCCTCCTACCAATCAGCAGCTGCAGGCTTATGATGTTTTTTCAAAAAAATTTGCAACCATCAGAACCCAGTTTCAACTGTTAATGAAAAAATAAATTCACCTTATTCCTGCATTTGTTACCTCCGCTGTTCAAATTAACGGATGCATGCATCCTGTTTGGTTGAACATTGCTCCTGATATTTCAAGTAGGATCTCGTCAATATCCTAATTTTGCATGTATGAATATGCGTAGGTTAGGTATCTTTTTAATGGTCTTTGTTGTTTCATTGCAATCCATTGCACAAAAAGTGGTGAGGTATGATATTCATTTAAAAGATACAACTGTCAATTTCACCGGTAAATCAAAAAGAGCCATCGCTGCCAATGGGCAAATTCCGATGCCAACCATCACCTTCACCCAAGGAGATACTGCTGAGATTGTGGTGTACAATGAAATGGATGAAGAAACATCTTTGCATTGGCATGGACTGATGCTGCCCAACAGAGAAGATGGAGTGCCTTACCTGACACAGATGCCCATTCCTCCTCATTCTGTATACACCTATCGTTTCCCCATCATTCAACACGGTACGCATTGGTATCATAGTCATACCGGACTCCAAGAACAAATAGGAATGTATGGATCAATGATTCTTTTGAAAAAAGAAAATGATCCAACCTTTCGGAAGGGAATCGATGATTTGCCAACCTTGCCTGTTATCATCAGTGAGTGGACAGACTACAATCCGGAAAACATCCATCGTATGTTGCACAATGCAACAGATTGGTTTGCGATCCGAAAAAGATCCACACAGAGTTATGCTGAAGCTATCAAGGAAGGACATTTCACCACAAAGGTTGTCAATGAATTCAAACGCATGCTTGCCATGGATGTAAGCGATGTGTACTATGATAAATTTCTCATCAACGGTGCACCTGCCAGTTCTTTTGGTAAATTCAAAGCAGGTGATAAAGTAAGACTTCGTATTTCCAATGCAGGAGCATCCACTTATTTCTGGTTGAATTATGGCGGTGGAAAAATTACAGTTGTGGCCAATGATGGCAATGATGTTGAACCGCGTGAAGTAGACCGACTGATCATCGCTGTCTCAGAAACATACGATGTTGTGTTAATCATTCCGGAGGATAACAAAGCGTTTGAGTTTACTGCTACTTCTGAAGATAGAATTGGATTTGCATCACTTTTTTTAAGCGAAGGTGAGAAAGTCCTTGCCAATCGGCTTCCACGATTGAATTATTTCGAGGGTATGAAGATGATGAATGAGATGATGAAGATGAATGGACGTTTGGACGACATGGATATGAACATGAGTCTGAACAAGATGGACATGAATGTTGTGATGTACAAGGAAATATCTCCAACAGTTGAAAAGGGGATGCAGAAATACAGTGCCGGTCAGAGATCAAAAATCAAAACACTCAACTATGCCATGTTGCGTTCACCAGAAGTCACTACACTTCCAAAGGATGCACCTGTGAAAGAGTTGAAATTTGAGTTAACCGGTAACATGAACCGTTACGTATGGAGCATGGACAACAGGGTAGTTTCTGAAACCGATCGAATCCTGATCAAAAAAGGCGAAAATGTACGTATGATCATTTATAATGGATCGATGATGCGCCATCCCATGCATTTACATGGACATGATTTTAGGGTATTGAACGGACAAGGTGATCATGCACCAATGAAAAATATCATTGATATCATGCCGATGGAGACTGACACGTTGGAGTTCAATGCAAACTATGAAGGCGACTGGTACTTCCATTGTCATATCCTTTATCACATGATGAGCGGCATGGGAAGAATATTTTCATACCAGAACCAGGCTCCCAATCCACTGATCACCAATCCTGCATATGCAAAGCGCAAGTTATATGCAGATGACAGAATGCCCCATCTCATGGCAGAAAATGATTTTGCCACCAATGGAAATGATGGCATGTTGATGGTCCAAAATACCAGATGGAGTATTGGAACAGAATGGAGACTCGGATACAATAACATGCATGGTTATGAATCTGAAACACATATAGGAAGATTCATCGGAAGGATGCAGTGGTTCATGCCATTCATTGGATTTGACTGGCGACACAGGCATGCGGGTCCCATGAATTACATTGAACGCAACATCTTCAAGCAGTACAACACAAAAGACAACCGTGTGCAAATGAGTCTGGGTTTCAATTATGTATTGCCCATGCTCACCACCTTTCAGGCTGAAATATTCGGAACCGGCTATGTTAGACTCCAGCTCATGCGGGAGGACATTCCGCTTTCTAGAAGACTCAGGGGATCTTTCATGGTCAACTCCGATAAAGAATATATGGCTGGTATCAGATATATTCTCACTCGAAATACAGGATTGGGATTTCATTATGACAGCGATATGGGATATGGTGTTGGATTGGTACTCAATTATTGATCTGCAGGCGAATCATTGCTAACTTGCAGCAGTTCTAAATTATTTTCATGGAAATAGGGATCGACAGTTTTGCTGCCATGTTCAGCAGCAGGCCTCAGCAGCTTTTGAGTGATCAGGATGCAGTAGAGCAATTATTGGCCAGAATGAAATTTGCCGATGAAGTAGGCATTGATGTATTTGGTATTGGGGAGCATCACAGAAAAGGATTTTTGGATTCTGCACCCTTTGAATTGTTGTCTGCGGCAGCTGCCATTACCCAGCGCATGCGCCTTACCACTGCTGTAACTGTTTTGAGTGCAGCAGATCCTGTCAGGGTTTTTCAGAGTTATGCAACATTGGATCTGATTTCAAAAGGCAGGGCTGAAATGGTTCTTGGAAGAGGATCATTCATTGATGCTTATCCATTGTTTGGTTTGCATTTGGAGGACTATGATGATTTGTTCGTAGAGAAATTGGATTTGCTGATGAAGATCATGCAGTCAGAGGAAATTACCTGGAGAGGAAGATTCCGACCAGCATTGCAGCAGCAATCGATCTATCCTCGTCCCGTGCAAGATCCTGCTCCCGTTTGGATTGGGGTAGGCGGTACACCAGAATCTTTTGTGCGTGCAGGCACACTAGGCTTGCCATTGATGGTGGCGATCATAGGTGGAGAAACGCATCATTTCAAGCCCTTGGTTGATTTATACAGGGAGGCAGTAAAAAGAGCCGGACACGCACCTGAAAAATTAAAAATTGGAATGCATTCACTTGGATATGTTGCTGAAACCAGGGAGCAGGCAATAGAGGAATTTTATCCAGGATATGCAGAAGCCATGAACAAAATAGGAAGGGAACGCGGTTGGTCGCCCATGACCAGAAGCAGATTTGAGGCGCAGATGGGTCCCAGGGGAGCCTTGCTGGTGGGTGATCCTGAGGAAGTTGCACAAAAAATCGTTCGTCATTCCCAAGCACTGGGGGGCATTTCCAGGCTCACATTTCAGATGGATACGGCAGAGTTGACGCATGAAAAATTACTCAATGCCATCCATTTGATCGCAACAAGGGTCAAACCTTTGGTCAATCTGTCTGCGTAATTTTTTAACTTAGGGAAAATAGTCTTTCATGATGTATTGTTATCAAGTGAGTTCGCGAAGAAATTTTATTCGCAAAGCAATTGGGTTTACAGCAATGAGTGTGGGAGCTTCTCTTTTAGCAGATGCACATCCCATTGATGCATTCATTCCTGCACCTATTCCCAAGCAAAAGGTAATGTTGACCATCAATGGAAAGCAAACGGAGCTGATGGTTGATATCAGATCAACAATGCTTGATTTGCTGCGTGAACAACTGGGTATGACCGGAACCAAAAAAGGTTGCGCCATGGGCGATTGTGGTGCGTGTATGATTCATGTCAACGGCAATCGTACAAATGCTTGTCTCACGTTAGCGGTGTACAACGAAGGAAATAAAATAACCACCATCGAGGGACTCTCAAAGGGAGATCAGTTGCATCCCATGCAGGCAGCATTTTTGAAACACGATTCATTTCAATGCGGTTATTGTACATCCGGACAAATCATGTCTGCAGTTGCATGCCTGAAAGAAGGGAAGGCCAACAACAGAGATCAGATCAAGGACTATATGAAAAAGAATATCTGCAGATGCGGATCATACCAAAACATTGTGGACGCCATTGAAGAAGTAAAAAAATCAGGTGCAGCAATTTAAAAATAACATCATGAACACTTCATTATACAATTTTCAGCTTCCGGATGAACGCGTGGATGGATTGGATAAAGTAACCGGCAAAGCGAGATACACTGCAGAACATCAGATTCCTAATATGGCATACGCAGTGTTTATCTGCAGTACCATCACCAAAGGATCTGTAAAAAAAATTGATGCTACAAATGCGCTCAATGTTCCCGGTGCATTGGACGTATTGCATCATGAGAATTGTCCGGCTGTTCCTGGATACAAACCATCTGCCTTTCCCGATTTAAAAAACGTGGGTGAATGGCGTGGAATGAAAGTATTTGCTGACAATAAAGTCAGGTTCAATGGTCAGCCTGTTGCTTTGGCGATTGCAGAAACCATTGAAAGTGCCAATGAGGTTGCACAAATGGTGGAGATAGAATATGAAATTGAACCGCATGAAACAGACTTCAATGCATTGCGAAAAGATCCTTCCAAGTTAAAAAACGGCTCTACTTATGTACGAGGTAAAAGCCAGGCTTACAAAGAGGCACCTTTTTATGTTGAAGCCGAGTACAATGTTCCCATTGAAGTACACAATCCAATGGAAATGCATGCAACCATTGCACATTGGGAAACATCCGATACCGTTCTATTGTATGATAAAACACAGGGTCCTAAAGCAACACAATCGGCTGTTGCACGATTGTTCGGACTACCAGATAAAAATGTGAGGATCATTGCAGAAAATGTAGGAGGTGCATTTGGAAGTGCTCTTCGCAGTTGGCCCAATGTTCCCGCTGCAATCATTGCAGCAAAAAAAATCAATCGTCCGGTTAAACTCGTATTGACACGTCCCCAAATGTTTACACTCGTGGGCTATCGTCCACAGGCATGGCAAAAGGTAGGAGTGGGTGCCGATGCCAATGGGAATTTATTGGGGATCACCCATTATGCCATCAGCAACACATCCAGATACGAAGATTTCAGAGAGGGCATTGTGGATGCTTCCAAGTTTTTGTACAAGTGTGACAATGTAGATACAGAATATAAATTACTGCCATTGGATTTGAGTACGCCCACTTGGATGCGCGGTCCGGGTGAAGCCACTGGTTGTTTTGCGTTGGAATGTGCATTGGATGATTTGGCATTCAAACTGAAGATGGATCCCATTGATTTCAGGATCAAAAACTTTACAGAAATCCAGCAGGAATCAAAACTTCCCTGGTCTGCCATCAACCTGAAGGATTGTTACCAAAAGGGAGCTGAGTTGATTGGTTGGAAGAATAGAAAATCCATGCCGATGTCACTGAGGGACAAGGATTGGTATGTGGGATATGGAATGGGTGTTGGTGTGTTTGGTGCCGGAAGAGGTACATCCACTGTTCGTGCGGTCTTGCATGCTGATGGTACTTTGTTATTGGAAAGTGCGGTGAGTGATATGGGTTCTGGAACCGCAACTGCCATGGTGAAGGTTGCATCCAACGCCATGAAATTACCTGAGGAGAAAATCAAATTTGTGATGGGAGATTCTGATTTGCCTCCTGGTCCCATGCAGGGCGGATCAACCACGACCTCCACACTTGGATCTGGCGTGCATCTTGTATGTGAAAGTTTAAAAGATCTATTGAAAGATCTTGCAATTGAATTGTTGGATTCATTCAAGTCGGTCCCAAAAGAAAAAATTACTGTAGAAAACAATAGAATTTTTAATGCAGATAACAACAGCATAGCTGTAACAGTAAAGGAATTGCTTGCGAAGAAGAAGGTTCCTGCTGTAGAAATAGTGAAAACATCACCCGGACTCAATACCAGAGAAATCCAAAAAGCAACCAATTCCTTCTCAGTTCATTTTATAAAAGTATATGTGCACTCCAAAACTGGTGAAATTCAGCTCAAGCATATTGTAACAACTGGAGATGCGGGAAAGATTATTAGTCCGCAGACTGCGAGAAGTCAGATGCTCGGTGGCGCTGTAGGAGGAATCGGCATGGCATTGACTGAGGAGGTAAAAATTGATCAGGCAACTGGCAAGATATCCAATGCTACGCTTGGGTCTTATATTGTACCACGACATACCAATATTCCGCACATCGATGTTTGGTTCACCGATAAGCCCGATCCGTATATCAATGCAATAGGTGCAAAAGGGTTGGGTGAGATAGCCATCATTGGATTTGCGGCAGCAGTCAGCAATGCAATATTCAATGCAACGGGTAAAAGGCTCAGAGATCTTCCCATCACAAAAGAAAAAATCTTAGCAGCGAAGGCTTAGTTAACTGTGTGCTTTTAGAAACGCAATCGCTTTTTGATAGGCATCTGCAGCAGCTGCTTCATTGAAAGCCGGGTTACTCGGATTGGCAAATCCGTGACCTGCTTCATATCTATGGGTTTCTAATTTTTTGCCAGCCGCCTGCATATTCTTTTCAAAATCATTGACGACAGCAGGAGAAGGTGATTGGTCTTTGTTTCCGAAGAAACCTATGATATCGCAATTCAAAGTTTTTAATTTTTCAATGTTGCTTTCTGGCCGCCCGTAAAACATAACAGAACCTTTTGCTTTTGTTTCAGCGAGAATAGCAGTTTGTAAACTCCACATCCCACCAAAACACCATCCAACGCTGTAAATGCTGGCGTCTTTGCCTGCATGTTCGATCGCACCTTTTACAATGGCAACCATCCTTGTCATATCTGCACCTCTCATTAATTTCATGGCACTGTCAGGTGTTGCAGCAACTTTTCCATCATACATATCAACTGCCAGCACATTCATGTTACCCAAATCTGAATAATATTTATCAGCCTCGTGCTTGATATTGTCGTTCAGTCCCCACCATTCCTGGATAACAATCAACCAACGGTTTGATTTCTTTTTGGCAGGAATATAATATCCGCTTCCATTTTTCCCGTCACTTGTCTGAAAGCTGATCATTTTACCCAATTGTTCTCTGTCAGCTGCTTTCTTTGGAGTGATGTGCAAAGAAGCGAAAGCAGTATTGGAAGCCTCTTGCTTGTATGTATTCAGCGTTTCCATATTATAACAGGCAATGATATCTTCTTTAGAAATTTTTTCTCTGATGGACATTTTCTTGTTCCAGCTGATCCATGAAATACAGATGGCAAGAACGGTAATGATTGAAAAAACTTTTTTCATTGTTTGAATTTGATTACTTTGAATGTACAACAATTTGTCCTTAAAAAAGTTTTATGAGCGAAGTCATTCAGGGATATGATTTGATTCAATGGGGTCTAGTGATGCTGGCAGCTTTTTTAATTGGGATGGGTAAAGCAGGATTGAAAGGAATAGATATGCTCAATGTAACGCTGATGGCAATTGTATTCGGCGGAAAATCCTCAACCGGCATCGTGTTGCCATTGCTCTGTGTGGCAGATATTGCTGCTGTTTCCTACTATAACCGATACGCAAAATGGAAGTATTTTTGGAAACTTGTTCCGTGGATGATGATCGGTATTTTAATGGGAGTTTTTATTGGACGAGATATGGATGAGCAATTGTTCAAAAAAATAATTGCAGGTATTGTTCTTGTCTCTATTGCTATTGTATTTGTGATGGAGTACAGGAAGTCAACTGAAGTACCGGATCATTTATTCTTTACCATACCCACTGGCTTGGCAGCTGGATTCACCACCATGATGGGCAATTTGGCAGGGGCCTTTGCCAATCTTTATTTTTTGGCCATGCGGTTGGGTAAAAATGATTTTATTGGAACAGGTGCTTGGGTTTTTCTTTTCATGAATTTATTCAAATTACCCTTTCAGATATTCTACTGGGAAAACATCAATGCAACTACATTAAAAGTTGATCTTGTTTTGATCCCCGCTTTGGCTGCAGGTTTTTGGATTGGATTGAAAATTGTCAGCCGCTTCAATGACACACAGTTCAGAAAACTGATTATTGTGTTAACCCTGATCGGTTCTTTGTTGATGCTGATGCGTTAGGGCATCAGTGATTTTTCCATATAAACGGTATTGCGGTTAGGATTGAAATAATATGCATCAATCTTGTAGAAGCCATGACGCTCATAGAGTGTGATAGCGGGTATCATGTGATCAAGGGTATCCAATCTCATGTACTTGTATCCCAGGTCAAGCGCCTTGTTTACCAGCATTTCAATCAGGGTGTTTCCTATGTGCAATCTGCGATGGCTGGGTTTAACATACATTCGTTTCACTTCACATATTCCTTCTTCTATTTTTCGCAGCGCAGCACAGCCAACTGTCTGATTTTTTATATAGGCAAGGATCAAAATACCATCTGGGGGACCATACATCTTGCTCATGATTTTCAATTCTTCATCAAAATGCTGAAAATCCAGGCTGATGTTCAGTGAATTGGCATATTCCTGAAAAAGAATCATCCCGTCATTGTATTCTTTTTCTGTTGCTGCAGCGAAGTATGTTATGTTTTTTTCCACATTTTTCGATTATCAAATATTTTGCATTTTCTGTATTGATGCATTTATAATCTGAAATAGCATTATCATTTTATATTTTTATTTTTTCTATATCTAATTAGACTATTTTTTTTGATAAGTATATCTATTAACCTATACTCTAATTGGTGATGAGCTGGAATAATCAGAGATGCAATTGCAACAGAAATAATCAGCATAAATATAGGAGAATGATGCGTTAAATTTGATATAAGTGGGTGCAATAGCAGGTTTATAAATTCAAAAACAAGAAGCAGGCTTAAAGCTCCTAAAAACTTTATAAATGCGTTACTGACAATGATGCTATTTGATAATAAAAGAAAGAAAAGTAAAATTGAAATTATTACGATTGTTATGATGCCGTATTGTAAATTCTTTTTTCTCTCCTTTTCTGCTTCCATTTTATCATTTTCAATTTCCCGCTGTCTGAATATTTCCTGAACTTCGAGATTTTGAATTTGCTTTACTTTCTCTTGGCTAAATATGCTGTCTCTAGCAACGGCAACTTCGTTGAGGTATTTGTAGGCACTGTCAATTTTGTTTATATTTTTATAATATTCTGATAAAAACAAACACGCATTTAAAATATATTGTGCAAAATATTTCTTTTTAGCTGCAGAAAAAGATTTTTTAGCATACACCAGGCTTGAATCTTTTAATCCTTTAGCGTAGTAAATTTTTGCTATCCCCATAGTTGATTCACAGTATGGAACTGCTGCTTGCTCCTCAGATATATAAGGAAGACACAATTTATAATTAGCGAGTGCAACATCTGGTTGATTCAACTTGTAATGGATATTTCCTAGATTGTTTAACGTGAGACCAATTCCTTCTATATCGTTTAGCTTGACAGATATATCGTAAGCAAGGTGAGTATAGAATCTTGCTGAGTCTAGGACATTCAGTTTTTCAAATACATCGCCCAAGTTTGTATATAGTACGTTCAATGATTCGTAGTCATTTTTATCCTCTATCAATCCAACCATTTTACGTAAGTAGGATAAATATTTTTCGTTTTCAGACATAGAACCATAAATAGTTGCGATGAGATTATTTAAATTGAACTGTAGGTTCTTATTATAAGTTTGCTCTGCTTTTTGAATAGTGCTCAATGATATATCCAATGCTTTTGCATAATTTCCCTTTATTCTGTAGCATTCTCCTAGTATGTAGCCAGATAGTATTTCACCTTTGATGTATCCAGAATTTCTCGCCAGCTGAAGGCCACTGTTTGCATATTGAATGGCAGAATCAACGTTGTTTAATCTATATTCCAACGCTAAATATGTCAAGAGGGTAGATTTTAGTGAATCAGACTTTTCTTTATTGATCACATTTTTGAGGCTGTCAATGCTATTTTGTGAAATGCATACAGTTGCATGGAATATCAAAGAAACTAGTAGAATCCATTTTTTGTCAAATGATTTCATGTTCTTTTTTAAATTTACGCCAACACAGAAATAGTAGCAAAATATCCTATAGTAAAAAAGGGACTATAAATAATATAGTCCCTTTGTAAAGTTAATGGTTTAATTTATTTTGGAATCATTTCCATCTCAATGGGTTGCAGCAATGTTTGTCCTGGTTTTGCATTCGGATTCCTGAATACAAAATACAGCGTATGTTTTCCTGCAGTATCTGCAAGGTCTGCTAGTACCCTGTTTTGTCCCCTTTGTGTAAAATTGATGAAAGGTGTCTTTCCAACCAGAGTGCCATTTTCATTGTCCAATCTCAATTCAATAACACCACCTGCAGAAGAACCCCTCATATTGCCGTTTACTTTGATGGCCACTGAATCAATTCCAGTCAGGTCTATATCCTTGTATGCGAGATAGGATCCATCACCATCCATGTTCAATGTTTTGGCAGGAGTGATGAATTTATTGAACCCTTTGTTGAAATCAGCAAGTTCCGGATTCAAAGATGGGTGACGAAGCATCACGATTTCTTCACCAACCAACGGACTCATAGAAGCAGTGCCTTTGTCACGGTATGCAGCCCTGAATACATACGTGCCTTTTTCTTTTTGATCTGCAGCAGCTTTGATGGCATATTCACCTTTGATAGGAGCTGATTTCACATTGCTTTTCTTTTCACCTGTGGTTAAGATGTATTCAACAATCGCTCTTGCATCAGCAACACTCAAATTGGGATGCGCACTCATCGCATGGTCGCCCCAAACACCAACACCACCTTTGATTACTTTTTGAGCAAGCATTTCAACAGCTCCTGGTTTGCCCTTGTAGCGATTGGCGATTTCAAGGTAACTGGGACCAATAGAACGCTTGTTCACCACGTGGCAACTTTTGCAATCGCTTTTGTTCATGAGCAATTGACCGGTATTAGAGAATGCACTCATGTCTGCACCTCTTTGTGTACTGGCAATATCTATCTGATCATATCCAAGGGGCATATAATCCAAGCTCACTGCAATTTGAGATGGTTGAATTTTACCGTTTGCAACGGATCCATCTTCTTTGTCTTGCACTTTCACCTGATAGTTCAGCGTTGTTCCAGGGAAATAAAAAGTTTTGTTTGCATTTGCCAAATCAAACGCAACCACCGGAGGTTCGTTGCCCACTTTCAACTCTATGGTTTTATTTGATTTTGCACCCTGTGCATCTGTGACTGTCAGGGTAGCTTTGTAAGCACCTGGCTTGACCAAGGTGATGGTTGGATTTTCTTCTTTTACAATTTTTGTAGCACCTCCGCCAACAATTTTCCACTCATACTTAAGTGCATCCCCATCGAAATCTTTTGTACCTGCAGATGTCAATTGGGTTTTCAGTGGACTCGATCCACTGGTTTTGGTTGCACTTGCATTTACAACTGGAGATCTGTTTCCATCATTGTATTCTATTTTGGTAAGATGTGCATTCTCATTTCCTTTGAACCATGCAGATCCGTATTCGAGCACATACATATCTCCATCAGGACCAAACTGCATGTCAATAGCAGAACTGAAATTCAGCTCAGGTGCAAATCGCTCCATGCTTTTGTAATTGCCGTTTTCATCCATTGTTACTGACATGATCCAACCACGCATGAATTCTACAATCAGCCATTTGCCTTCATAATAAGAAGGAAATGGACGCGCAGCATTTGTAAAATCCGATCTGTGATAAACGGGTCCACCTGTTGCACTTCTTCCCGCAGCTCCCAGCAATGGAAACTCATCCGACATATTGTATGGATACCAAATCATGGCAGGTTGTGCAGGCGGCAATGATGTGAGTCCTGTATTGTTGCGTGACTTGTTCACCGGTTGAAGAGGATCAAACGGCTTTCCATATGTGCTGTCTTGGTGATGAAATTCAACATAAGGGATATTGTTTCCAATAAAGTAAGGCCAACCGAAAAAACCGGGACCTTTTGCCTGATTAAATTCGTCGTATCCGCGAGGGCCACGTGCACTTTCAGCAGATGCATCCGGACCTACTTCACCCCAATAAATAAATCCAGTTTTACTGTCGATTGATACCCTCCAGGGATTTCTGTGTCCCATGGTATAAATTTCAGGACGTGTTTTTGGTGTACCCTTGGGGAAGAGGTTGCCATCAGGGATTGTGTAGGTGCCATCTTTCTCGGGGTGTATCCTCAATATTTTTCCTCTCAGGTCATTTGTATTTCCTGGAGCGCGTTGGTCATCGTTGTTTTCAAAACCCGGACGATCATCGAGATTTGATGTACCTGATCTTGGATTCACAGTATTGTTTCCAACCGTTAAAAAGAGATTTCCATTCTTATCAAAAGTCATTCCACCACCAGTATGGCAACATTCCTCTCTTTGGGTAGGAACTTCCAGCATGACTTTTTTGGAATCTGCTTTCAATTCATCTCCTATCAGCTCCCATCTTGCCAATACGTGTTTGGTTTCATTGGGGTCTGCGTAGTAGAGGTAAACCCAATGGTTTTGAGCAAAATTTGGATCTGCGATCACACCCATTAAACCTTCTTCGGCCTCTCTTACCTGTCCTTGTTTGTTTTTATACTTTGTATTAACAGGTATGGTTGTGATGAGTTTCACGGCACCTGTCTTCCCATCAACCACCTTTACCCCTCCTTTGCGTTCAACAATCAGTATCCTGTTGCCTGGCAAAAATGTCATTTCCATGGGTTCATCCAATTTGCCGGGCTCGGTGATGACAACTTTCTTGAATCGGCTTGGATCTGGTGCCGGACCAGTATCGGATGCTGTTTTAAAACCTGAAAACAGGTTGATGACCATGGCAGCAAGGGTTATTCCCAGAAGCTTGGTATACCAACTTCTTGATACAGATTTTTGGGGACAATTGATTTTTTCATTCTACAGCTTTGTTTTGGTGAATATACAGATAGATTGGATGCTGTTTTCATCCAATTCTTTTGGCAAAGACATTAAAATCAGTTTGTTTATTTTTCTGATAAAACCAGCTTGTAAAAGCTGATCATGCGGCTCAAATCGGTCACTCCAATGCGTTCGTCTATTCCATGAAACCCCTTTGCATTTTGCATGGGTGTAAAATTTAAGACAGCATTGCTGAAGGGTCTGAAATACCTGGAGTCTGTTGCGCCAATGAGCAAGTATGGCGATACCAGCACATTGGGTACAATTTTTTGGGTGATGGATTCCAGCATTTGAAAACTTGGGTGATCAGATGGGGTGGATGAAGATGCCTCCATCAGTGATATTGTTTGTTTTTTTACGGTTACCCTTTCATCGTTGATCGCAGTTCTTACAAAATTCACCACATCATCACTTGTTTGTCCGGGTAAAATTCTGCTGTTGAATGTTGCATTTGCAATTGAAGGAATCACGTTGTCTTTGATGCCTGCCTTTACAATTGTTGGGACCAATGTAGTATGCACCATGGCATTGGTTTGTTTGTTTTCTTCCATGCTGCCAATGATCAGATTTTTAAACAACCACATGTTTGCAATGGCCATCCGCTTGGCAAATGATTGTTCTGCAGCAGTTTTTTCCAAGAGAGATTGAACAGGTGCTGTGATGATAGGGGGCATTTGTTTTTCTCTGACTTTCACAATGGCTTTGTTCAATACATCTATGGCAGTTTCCTTTTCGGGTTGTGATGAATGTCCGCCAGGAATGGTAACGCTGATATCTACATTGACAAATCCCTTTTCACCTGTTGCGATCACAGCAACCGGACGCTGAACGTCTTTGAATTTTTCAGTATCAATCATTCCTCCCTCATCCAATACAAATGCAGGTTTGATATTTTTTTCCTTGAACCATTGTGAAATGATGTTGGCGCCTCTTTTGCCAGCAATTTCTTCATCGTGACCGAAGCACAGATAAAATGTTCTTTCAGGGATAAAATTGTTTTTGAGCATTTGTTCTGTCGCCTCCATGATAGCGATGGCAGATGATTTGTCATCTACTGCACCTCTTCCCCAAATGGTATCTTTTTCAATCTTGCCACTGAAAGAAGGGTAGGTCCATTTGCTCTCTGCGATGGCTTCAACAGGCACAACATCCAAATGCGCCATTAATACAAAAGGAGCTTTTGTGCTGTCTTTGCCTGTCCATTTGAACACATAACTGAACTGATTGAAAGATTGTTTTTCAAGTTTTGCATGCATCAAGGGATATGTCCTTTCCATGAACAACCTGAACTTTACAAATTCGGCAGTATCAATGGGCAGGGTATCTCCGAATGAAACTGTTTTTATTTGAATGGCCTCGCTCAGATGAAGTGCTGCGGTATCATCTCTTGGGATATCAATGGGATTTGATACAGCAGGTGCGGTTGACTTCAATGAAAAAGTGTTGAAGAGAAGCACTGCCAGCAGCATGATCAGTCCAACAAGAGAAACTTTCAGAATGGTTTTCATAAAAAACTCAATTATGTAGGATTGCATGATATTTTTTACAATCAATTGTAAAGTAATGAATTATAACACTCAATGTCTGAACACTGTAAAATTTATTGCAAGCCATTTTTTCTAAATAAAAATTATTTTGATTCCTACTCAGCTATAAATCAATCAATTACATATTTTGAACCTTTCTTGTTGAATCCTTGTGCATTGACTATTGAACATTTTCGTTAAATTCATGTTGTGTAAGAGACAACGATTGATTACGCGCGTGCTTTGCAGTCTATTTTTAGACTGACAGCCTTAAGGATGTTGTGAGTGTTGTGAAATAGATTTTTTCACTAAAACTCCATATATGATCCATTCACTTTTGCTTGATGCCACAACGGCAATTGCGAAAAACGATTACGTTTCGTTTACGTTTTTCGTTGGAACCATGGCCATGATGGCCGCTTCCGTTTTCTTCTTTTTTGAACTCAGCAACACCAGCAAAGAATGGCGTACGTCTGTCCTGGTATCAGGATTGATTACGTTCATTGCAGCCGTGCACTACTATTACATGCGCGGTTATTATGCTGAAACGCAAGATTCTCCAACCTTCTTCCGTTATGTTGATTGGTTGTTGACTGTGCCTTTGATGTGCGTTGAGTTTTATTTGATCACCAAAAAATCTGGTGGAACCACTGGTTTGCTTTGGAAAATGATCCTCGCTTCTGTAGTAATGCTGGTAACAGGTTACATGGGTGAAGCTGGATTGGGCAATGCAACCATTTGGGGTACTGTCAGTGCGATCGCTTACTTCTACATCGTATACGAAGTATGGATGGGAGATGTTAAGAAACTCGCTACAAGTGCTGGTCCAGCTGTAGCAGCTGCCAACTCTGCACTTGCATGGTTTGTACTGGTTGGTTGGGCTATCTATCCTTTGGGATACTTGATTGGTACAGCTGACGGTCAGTGGTATGAGAGCTTTAAAAATATCGGTCTGGATATGAACATCATTTACAACATCGGTGATGCTGTAAATAAGATTGGATTTGGACTTGTGATTTATTCATTGAGTCGCAAAGCAGCATAACAGATCTCACATCGTGTTGATTTTGGTTAATGGCGGGGCGAAGCAATTCGCCCCTTTTTTTTATATGCAACTTAAACTCAGATTCATACTGCTTCTTTTCGGATTGCTTCTTGCAGCATTGAGCAATTATCTCATCGTTGCAGATGCTGATCAATTCAAATGGCTTATTTGTACGATGATTCTTTTTGGTGTGCCCCATGGTGCACTTGATCTTTACATCGAGGGCAAAAACATTCATTCAACCGAACAGAAGGACCGTAGCATTCTTTTGAAATATCTTCTCAATATCCTGGCTTATGCTTTGCTTTGGTATATCTCTCCACTGATTGCACTTTGTTTTTTTATCATCATTACTGCTTTTCATTTCGGAGAGATTGACTGGATTGGCAAATCAGATTCCTGGGTGCATAAAGGAGCGTATTTTATTATGGGACTCTCCTGGATTGTTTACTTTCTTTCTGTCAATGTGCATAGTGCATTGAAGATATTCGTTTACCTCGGCAGCAGCAATGTTTCTGAGCAACAATGGGTGAATTTAGCTTCAGAAGTTTCACCTGTTGCACTTTTCATAATGATTCTCCTGCATGTATTGTTTATCATCAAAGCCAACTATTTCTACCATCAATCATCTCATGCATGGATGGCTATAATTCAATTGTTGGTTTTATTGTTCATTTGTCACTATAGTTCGCTTTGGATTGGATTTGGGTTCTACTTTGGACTCTGGCATTCATTGCTTTCATTTGACAAAATCCGCACAAGCTTCAGCATGCCAGATACAATTGGCAGTTGGACACATTTGCTCAAACAGGCATTGCCTTTTTCATTGATGGCTTGGGTTGGAATGTTGTTTGTAATGTTTATGTTTTACAATAGCCAGAATGCAACGAGTCTTGTTTCATTGCTGTTCATCACATTGTCTGTACTCACCTTGCCTCATTTGCAGGTATTCACCAAGTTGAAGATGGGTCAGGTTGTTTCGAAGGACTGACTACTTTAACAATCCCAGGTATTTTTCACGGTTATCGAATAGGATCCACAACAAAATTGCCCAAATGACCAGGGCGATGGGCAGATTGGTTGTGTCAACAAAAACATGAACCAGGAGTACGCCAACCATTACCGGAAAAATAACCAATGCGCCCAATGCCCTTGTTTTGGGGTATATGATGAGCAGTCCTCCAATCAATTCAGCAACAGCAACCAATGGCATCAGCCACGCAATTTCCATCAATGCAGCATTGTCTTTCATCACTTCTGCTGGTAAATTTGTTGGTGTAGGCATGTATTGAAAAAATTTTGCCAATCCGCCATTGAGCAGCAGGAGTCCAAAGATGATGGAGAGAATGTTCAATATTTTACTCTTCATTGTTCGATTGATTTAATTAAATGTAGGAATAAATATATTATCGCACTGAAATCTTTTCTTATACATTTACATTCTCTATGATACAGAATATCCAAGCATGTATTTTAAAAATATGTATGTTGATACTGTGCTTTGTTTGTAACAATGTAAGTGCGCAGACATTGAATATTCAGGTCAATAAAATCAAAAACAATCGCGGAAACATTCTCTTGTCTATCTACAATGGTGAGAAAGGTTTTCCTTATCAATCTACCAGCAGCATCAAGACATTTTCTGTTAAATCTGTACAGGGCAGCATTGAAGTAACTGCAAAAGATTTGCCAATTGGGCAGTATGCCGTGGCTTTGTTTCATGACGCAGATGGGAATGGTAAACTTTCTACCAATATCTTGGGTATGCCCAAGGAGGGGTATGCTTTTTCAAACAATGCCTCCAGTTTTTTAGGGGTACCTGGTTTCAAAGACGCTTCATTTTATTTAAGGCGCGATACCACCATCAAAATTGATATGAAGCATTTTTAAATGATCACTGCTGAATGAGTCTGTTTACGATCATAGCAGCTCTCTTGCTAAGGAAAGGGATGGTTTTGAGATGAATGGTTTCTCCCGGGGCATGTGCACCTTCACCAATGGATCCCAATCCATCGATGCAATCCAGAAATTCAGCAACATAAGAGATATCACCCGCACCGCGTGCACCAGGGTCACCTGCCTTTGTTTGTCCCATGCCCAGATCCATTGAAACCTGGTTGATCAACGAAAGCAATCGGTTGTTGCCTTCGGTAGGTGCCATGGAAGGGATGCCGTCGTAGAAAGTAATTTTTGCACTGGTACCGGGTAAATGATTGGCAACAATTGATTTCATTTTTATTCTTGCATTTTCTTTTTGGGCTGCAGTCAAAAAGCGCAGGTCACCATGTACAATGGCAGAAGGGGTGATGATATTATCTTTCCCAATTACATCTGCTGAAGCCTTGTTCTCGTAATAGTTTACTTCGGCACCTCCGGCAATCATGCCTGGATTGAATGTGAGATATTTTTCTGAGCTGAGCGTTGTTCTGAATTCATTGATGATTCTGGCTGCTTCATAAATTGCACCATAACCACCTCTTTCACTGAATATACCGGATGAGTGTGCCTGTTTCCCAAATACTTCCAGTAACCAACTGCTTGCACCTCTTCTTGCTGTTGCAACAATATTGGTTCCGGAAGCACCTTCAAATCCAAGTGCAACATCACAGCGTTTTGCTCTTTCTATAAAATCTGCTCTGCTCACTTCGACAGGGTGGCCTGCTCTTTCTTCATCTCCCGTAAAATATACTGTGATGTCTGAGCCTTCCAACAAGCCAAATTGATTCAGTGCCTGTAATGCAAGAATTGCAATCACATCTCCACCTTTCATATCGTTCACTCCTTGTCCTGTTGCAGTAGAATCATTGAGCATCCGAAATGGATTTGCAGGCATATCTGGTTCAAATACAGTATCCAAGTGGCCGATGATGAATATTTTCTTTCCCTTGTTTCCTGTTCTTGTTGCCACAAGATGCCCCGCTCTGCGGAGGGAGTCGGGCAATCTAACCCAGGTTGTTTCGAATCCGGCTTTTTCCAGTTCTTTTCCAAAGATGTCGCCTACTTTTTTTACTCCTTCTACATTGAGGGTCCCACTGTTGATATCAGTAGTTTTTTTCAATAATTCAATTGTTTCTGGGAGGTGCTCATCAATATATGCCACTACTTTTTTCTCTACGGAATTCAGTTGAGCATCTGCTATCAAGGGACTAAAAAAAATCCATGCGAGTAAAATTTTTGCGCGGTTCATTTTGATATATTTTTTAATCGAGGAATGTAAAATCTGCATGTTTTGGAGAATCTTCCATCATTTTCATTACCTCTGCAGGAGGCGAGGTAAGTTTTCTTTTTATGGTATCTATCCAAGCCAAATCTGCATGAAGGGTAGCCGCTAGGGTTCCGTCTGATTTTATGAATTCATGTATGGAGCTGAATCTGCTGCCATCTCGCTTTGCTTTGAGCAGTTCAAAACTAACTTGAATGATTTCTCCGCCATACAACTCTTTTCTGAATGAACATTCTTCCCGGAAAAGAATCGGACCAATAGACAGCGATTTCAGCAGCTCCATGGTTATTCCCTTTTCCTTCAGAAAGCTCATTCTGCAATGAGCAGCTGCTTCGTAATATTTAGAGTGCATCACATGCTGATTGGCATCCACATCACTCCATCGAAATTCAAACTTCTTTGTATATGCTGGGGTCACTGATGATTTGATTTTGTAAATTAGATGAAACGATCAAAAACATATTCCAATCGTGCATTTAAGATATGAATAAAAACGCAGAAACATACTTTACAAAAGGATGTGGCAGGTGCTCGCTATATGCCACTCCAAAATGCAAGGTGTTGACTTGGAAAAAAGAGTTGAGTTTCATAAGAAAAATGATTTTATCAACCACACTTAAAGAGGAATCAAAATGGGGATCTCCCTGCTATACTTACAATGGCAGTAATGTGATCATGATACAATCGTTCAAAGCATATTGTGCTTTGATGTTTTTCAAAGGTACTTTGATCAAAGACCCAGAAGGGATACTTGTAAAGGCTGGAGAAAATTCAAACAGTGCCAGGCAGATTCGATTCACCCATGTCGATCAGGTAAAAAAAATATTACCAAAGCTAAAGTTGCTCATCAAAGAAGCAATACAGATTGAAAAAGACGGACTCCAATTGGTTAAGGTACCACCTGTCATTGAAATAATTCCTGAACTGAGGGATGCATTTAAAAAGAACCCATCCCTGAAAAAGGCTTTTGATGGATTGACTCCAGGTAGGCAAAGAGGGTATCATATCTTTTTCTCTCAGGCCAAACAATCTACTACCCGGTCTGCGAGAATTGAAAAATACACTCCTGCCATCCTTGCTGGGAAAGGTATGCAGGATTGATCTTTCGGTATCGCTTATCTTTTTCTCTCGATTTCTCTGTTGAGCTCCTCAATATCGACAGGTCGTTCAGATTGATCTCCCAGTAAATATTTGGAGAAATAGTCAGCCGTCCTCCAGAACCAATATTCATTCATGTCGCCAAATCCATGTCGTTGCGTTGGAAGAATCAACATATCAAAACGTTTATTTGCTTTGATGAGTGCATTGACAACTCGGATGGTATTTGCAGGATGAACATTGTTGTCTATCTCACCATGAATCAATAAGAGTTTTCCTCTCAGATTTTTTGCGATATCCGGATTCTTATCGATCATGTATGAAAAAGTAGTGTCTCCTTTATCTGAGATCATTTCTTTTACTCCCTGGTGTTTTTCACTCCACCATCTGTTATAGACGCTGTTGTCGTGATTGCCTGCATTGCTGACTGCTACTTTGAATACATCAGGATAAACCAACATAGCAGCGGTACTCATGAATCCACCTCCACTGTGTCCATGGATACCAACTTTTTCTCTATCAATATACGAGAATCGATCAGCCAATTGCTCAATGGCTGCTTTCTTATCAGCCAATCCATAATCGCGGAGATTCCCATATCCATAATTGTGGTACCATTTGCTCCTGGCTGGGTGCCCTCCTCTGTTACCAAGTGTCACCACTACAAATCCCAATTGTGCCAATCTGTCAATCCTGTCCATGCCCTTGCTGAAGCTCTTATTGACTGATTCTGTTTGTGGACCGGGATACACATATTCTATGATGGGATATTTTTTGGTGGAGTCAAAATCATAGGGCTTGTACATTACGCCATATATATCCGTTATTCCATCATCTGCTTTTACTTTGAATGTCTCCGGAAATTTATAACCAGCAGCAAATAAGTTAGAAAGATCTGCTGTTTCCAGATCCATTATTTTTTTCCCTTCAGCGTTGTACAGTGTTGATGTAGGAATGCTGTTGACGCGGGAACTGTTGTTGACAAAGAATGATTTCTTGTCATTCATGCTAAAGCTGTGGTCATAGTTGCCTAGATTCAACAATTGCAATCCGGTTCCATCGAGATTTACTTTATAGAGGTGCAGGTAGTAGGGGTCTTCTTTTGAACTGCTGTTGATGTTTTCGCGACCATTGGCTGAAAAATAAACAATCCTTTTTTCATCGTCAATTCCCACGATATCTTCTACATGCCAGGGCCCCTGGGTGATTTGATTTTTAAGACTTCCATTTTTATCATAGAGATATAAATGTGCCCAACCATCGCGCTCGCTCCATTCAATGATTTCCTCTCCATTTTTTACCAGCGCAGGTTTTCTTACTTCAACGTATGTGTTCATCCGTTCTTCAACCAACACTTTCACCGCACCGGTTTGAATATTGACAATGCATTGATCAATTCTTTTCAAATCTCGGCTGGTCCGACTCATGTACAATTCATTGTTGTTGCCCAGCCATATACTTGGACGATGATCGTCGTCTCGTGCATTGACGGGAAGCGATTTGTTGTAGATGGCGATATCCTGGTTTTTGAACTGCGCAATATCTATTTCCTTGTATTGCTTCGCAGCTGGCTCAATGATCATCATATGATCGATGGGTGCTTCTTTTTCTCCTGGCATCCAGTATTTATAGGTCTCCAGCGTTGGACGTGGATCTGCAATGCTGTTGATGACCCATAAATCTTTCACTTTTCTGTTATCTACTTTCACCAATGCAAATTTTTTACTGTCCTCGCTCCAATATCCAAAAACTGGCTTGCGTTTGTCTTTATTTTTTTCTGCATCGACATTTGTTTCTCCACCACCTCCATAGCTGCTTTCGCTGTGCCAGCTGAAATATTGAACACCGTCTGAGGTGATTTGGTGCTCAACGATGGTTGAATCATCTTCTTTTTGCAAAGCTTTTTCGTAATTGGCTTTGTCCATGTAATACAAGTTGTAGTTTCTGCCAAATACAATCTTATTTTGATCGGGAGAAATATTTGCCCAGACGGGCTTTCTTTTGGGCTTTTTAAAATCCAATAGTTCATTGAGTTGCTCAGTTATCAAGTTGTATTCAAAGTAAAAAGTCTTTTTCGTTTTCTCTGCTTTCTCACCCTTTGCCTTGTCATCTGACTTGGTAATTTCTATGGTGCTTTTCACTTCAAATTGAATCCAATTTTCATCCTTGATGAATTTCAAAGAATCGATCGGCAGGTGTTGACCATCAAATGGATCTTTGATGATTTTGGTAAGTTCAGCAGCCATTTTATCTCTGTTGAACAAGATCTTTTTTTCCAATTTCAATGGATCTACCAGGTACCACTGTTTCCCATCACTTGTTTCATATGTATACCAGAATCTGTTAGATTGCTTTAGCCAATGCGGATCAACCGACATGGAAAAAATCATTTTATCCAGTTTCTTTGGAGAAAATCTTGCAGCCAAAGAATAATTAGCTTTTTGCTGAGCGGCAATGATTACCGGAAGAATCAATAGGATCAGAGAAAATAACCTGCGCATAATTGTATTTTATTGAATCAAGATAGTAAAAAACCTCGATTTGAATAGGCTCTTTTGTTTATCGAATTATATTTGCAGCCAAGCTTTTAAAAATGTATGCATACGTTGCCATTGTTATAACTCCAGTAAAAAATTCAAGTGAGACTGCCTTGAGATCTGCAAAAGCCATTGCAGCCTCTGAGGCAAAGGTCCATCACATTATATTCGATGATTTCAGCAATGAAGAAACAGTAGAAGCTCTGCAGGCTGATCAAGCAGCATTGGGATATGAGCTGATTTTATTGAAAAATCTGACAAACCTTCCATCTCCCAACTATAAATTGGTTTTGGAAATAGCACAGCAAAGAGCCATCGCAGAGCAACTTCCTTTGATCATTGTGGAGTCGGATGTCTTTATTCAAAAGGACACTATTTCATCTATGTTGAATGCTTTACAGAAGTATCCATTTGCCGGCATGATCGGTGCCATCACAATCGATGGAGCAGGCCAAATCAATTTCCCTTATTTGAAATTTCGAAGAGCTACAGGGGACGTCATAAAAACAGAGCGTAGTTTGAGTTTTTGCTGCACCTTGCTCACCCATGCGTTTCTGACTTCGGTTGATTTCACCAAATTGGATGCAGACAAGAACTGGTATGATGTTTTTATTTCCCGTTGGTCGCTTGCAGCAGGATTTGAAAACTATATCATGCTGCAAAACAAAGTTGTCCATATGCCCCATAGCAGCCGATCTTGGAAACATCTGAAATATAAAAATCCCATTAAATATTATTTTTTAAAATACTGGAAGGGATTGGACAAGATATGATTACAATCGTCCAATGAGCTTCATGAATCTATTGAATACATTAGACCAAGATCTGTTGTAACGAAGTGGACCATTGATGTTTTTCTGAAAAAAATCAGCGTGTTTTTTATTGAGATAATCGATTCGTTCTTTCTTTTTTTCACTTGTTCTGGTTTTTTTTCTTTTGCTGTTCGGTGTTAGCCTGTAATAGAATCCATATATGGGCAATTTAATTACCCGACCACCGTTCTTTAGCATTTTGATCCAAAATTCCCAATCTTCTCTGCCCATGGTCATGTCTTCAGAATACCCGCCAATATCCAACGCGTCTTTTTTTCTGAAAATACCTGAAACAAAAATCATGTTATCTATTGCTAGTTTACGTAAGCTGAAGGGTTTCAGTTTCCATTCTTTTTGCATTTGTTCATTGAATTTGAAGGCATTGCAATAAACAACTTTCACAGATGCATCGGATCGAAGTATTTCAATTGCTCGTTCGATATAATCATTGCTGATCAAGTCATCGCCATCCAATGGCAATATATATTCTCCTTGTGCGATACGCATGCCAGTGTTTCTGGCTTTTGACACTCCACCATTGGACTGGTCAATGATCTGAATACCAGGATGGTTTGTTTTGAGTTGATAAGCAATGTCAAGAGAATCATCTGTGGATCCATCATTGACAATGATGATTTCAATGGCTTTATGCGTAGAGGCAATAACCGATTCTACTGCAAAAGGCAGATATTTCCCTTGATTGAAACAAGGAATTACTACACTGATCAGCTCATTGCTCATGTGCGAAAATATTTTTCAAATTCTTCAATGGTTTTTTTCAGTGCCAACGTATTGGGTCCAAACTTTCGAATTGCATAATTATTTCATTTTAGCAATTCCAGACAGGCACTGTAATCATTTGAGGGGAGCCCCACGTTTTCAAAAACAATTGCAGCTGGATTGGTATTGGGAAGGTCAAATATTTTGATGACTTCAAAATCGAAGCCTTCTGCATCAATTTGCAAGAGGTCAATTTTATGCAAGTTATAACGCTTGATGAGTGTATAAGGCGATATGACTTCAACTTCTTCTTCGGCAATCCATTGGTTTTTGTCTGAGGGGATCTCTATTCCATGAACCTTGCAATTGTGCGCAACAATTCCGTTTTCGAAAGCCTGTTCTATTTTTTCTTTGGAGAAAGATGCGAGTCCCGTTGCCCACCTCATTTTTGAAAATCCAATTTTATAAATAGGTTGTTTTCCATCTTCGTACCCAATGGCAGCACATACGCAATGAATGCCCTTATTATTTTTATAGATATGTTTTAAAAAAATATGAAAGACTTCTGATTGGGGTTCCAGTAGAACACCCTTCCACTGATCTCTTTTGATAAATTTATGAATAGGGTCATGCGTGATACCATCGTTGGCGCCAATTTGAATTACGGTAAAATTTTCTCCAACCGACTTGGAATATTCATCGAGAAAAGCAGAAAGACTGCCTGCTTGGGGTCGATAGAGGTATTTATAGAATCCTATGAAGAGAATATTATCATTGGCACTGAGTGAAAATCGTATGTTTTTCCACTGTTGATTGTACCATGCCTTGATTTTTTTAGTCAACCTGATTGTCCCCATGATGAATGCAAATTACTGGAAATATCAGAAAGCCTTTTAGTTATAATTCATTCAAAAACAATTGGTTATTTCATTTATTATGAAATCATATGAAAAAAATCAACCGCTTTATATTCCTTCCTATATTTGTGTAGTCCCCTGTTCATATAACCTGGTTCCTGTTCATATTTGATAAATCTGAATATCCTGATCACCAAAATCGAGCATCGTTTGTATTGAATTCGTAATACTGGACAAAGTTTGGGACTTTGTAAATATAATTATAACGTAATTCGCGGTGCTGTTCTATTGATGTTATATTCAATATCATGAGGAAATTATCACTTTTTGGTATTTCAAAGAATTCCCAACAGGAATTCAATAAGTTCATGGTATATATTGAGACCAATCAGCCAACCTGTTTTCAAATCAAATATCCACGGAAAGATTACAGTCCAAGAATAGATGAATGCACTTCCACTCTATGGGAACGGAAGTTGAATGTCATCAAATCGAAGCCACTTTATTTGGAGGTATTTGTTACCAATCCAACAGCCATCAAAAATCTAAACTGTGATGTTAGAATCGATGAATTGAACTTTGACAACGAGGTCATTAAATCAACTACTTTTTCATTCAAAGCCGGACTCAAATTGTCTGAATGGAAATGGGAAAAATTTGAAGTTAAATCAATTTTAGACTACACTGTATAATTACATCAGCATGCTATAGAATAATGTAGATGTTTTTGCTTTTACATATTTCTTCTGTACTGACCTCCTACTTCATACAGTGTTTGAGTAATCTCACCAAGTGAGCAGTATTTTACTGCTTCCATCATTGCAGCAAAAATGTTTTCATTGTTGTTGGCAACCTCTTTCAGATGCAATAGCATATTGGTCGATTGATCTTGATTTCTTTTTTTGAAAGCATTCACATTGCTGATCTGTTGTTTCTTTTCTTCATCTGTACTTCTGATCACTTCATTGGGGATGGTCGTGGGGCTCCCATCATTGCCCATGAATGTATTCACGCCAACAATTGGAATTTCTCCCTTGTGCTTGAGTGTTTCATAATGGATGCTCTCGTCCTGAATTTTGTTTCGTTGATACATTCTTTCCATCGCACCCAGTACACCTCCTCTTTCTGAGATTCGTTCAAATTCTACCATGACTGCCTCTTCAACCAAATTGGTCAATTCCTCGATGATGTGTGAGCCTTGAATGAAGTTCTCTGTCTTGCTTGAACCCAATTCTTTGTTGATGATCAGCTGAATCGCCATGGCTCTTCTTACACTTTCCTCCGTTGGTGTTGTAATGGCCTCATCGTATGCATTGGTATGAAGGGAGTTGCAATTATCATAAATAGCATACAGGGCCTGCAGGGTAGTTCGGATATCGTTGAAATCAATTTCCTGTGCATGTAAACTTCTTCCAGAAGTTTGGATATGGTATTTTAATTTTTGCGATCTGCTGTTGCCACCATATTTGTATTTAATAACTTTTGCCCAAATTCTTCTTGCTACTCTTCCTATCACTGCATACTCAGGATCCATCCCGTTGCTGAAAAAGAAAGACAGGTTGGGAGCAAAGTCATCAATGTGCATGCCGCGTGACAAATAGTACTCTACATAGGTGAATCCATTTGACAAAGTAAATGCCAATTGGGTAATGGGATTGGCACCTGCTTCAGCGATATGATAGCCACTGATAGATACACTGTAGAAATTTCGTATTTGTTGTTGGATAAAGTACTCTTGTACATCACCCATTAATTTCAATGCAAACTCAGTTGAAAAAATGCAGGTGTTTTGTGCCTGATCTTCTTTCAAAATATCTGCCTGCACGGTACCTCTAACATTTTTAAAAACCTGCGAACATATTTGTTGATATTCATCTGCTGAAAGCACTTCAGATCCGCTGATGCCCAGCAATCGGAGTCCCAAGCCATTGTGGCCAGTCGGCTTTTCAAGATTCGAAGTTTTATCAAGGTAGGCAGGAAGGCTGTTTATCTTCACTTTTCCTTTTTTAACCAATGCTACTTTTTCCCACAATCCTTTCTCATCTATGTATTTTTCGCATGCCTGATCAATGGCTGCATGCAGAAAAAATGCAAGCAACATGGGGGCCGGACCATTGATGGTCATCGATACAGATGTATTTGGATTGCAGAGATCAAATCCACTGTATAATTTCTTTGCATCATCCACCGTTGCAATGCTTACACCGCTGTTTCCAATTTTGCCGTATATATCCGGACGCTCATCGGGGTCATTCCCATATAATGTTACACTGTCAAAAGCAGTTGAAAGTCTGATGAAAGGTTGGGTGGCAGAGAGATAATGGAATCTTCTATTCGTTCTCTCTGGGGTACCTTCACCTGCAAACATGCGTGTAGGGTCTTCACTGGTATTTCTCAGTGGGAATACAGAGGCAGTGTATGGAAATTTTCCAGGAAAATTTTCCTGCAATCTCCATGATAATATATCACCCCAGTCCTTGTATTTGGGAATAGCTATCCTTGGTACAGAGGTACCGGATAAGGAAGTAAATCGCAATGATCTTTGAACTACTTTGTCTCTTACCTGGTATTCAAAATTTTCTTTTTGGTATCGCTCTTTTGTTTGCTCCCATTCTTCAACGAGTTTTTTACACAAAGGAATTTGCTTCTTTTCCTTTTCTTTTATTTTTTTTGAGAGGATGGATTGCACTGCAGGCTCATCGATCATTGAAAGTGTTCCATGTAATTGATAGAGCTCAGAGGCAAGTGTGGATTGCTCTGCGGCCAATCGATTGTATTTTCTTACCTCATCTGCAATTTCTGTCAGGTAACGAACCCTGGACGAAGGGATGATGAAAGGTTTTTTGGGAGAGGCTGAAAATGTATTCAAAGAACTATTGCCTGAAAAAACTTTGGCCATCAAGAGTTTAAACAATTGATTGATGCCTTCATCATTGAATTGGGAACTGATGGTCCCAATCACAGGAAGCTCCTCGTCTTTGGCATCCCAGCAACCATGATTGCGTTTGTATTGTTTGCGGATATCATGCAATGCATCCAAAGCGCCGGGCTTGTCAAATTTGTTCAAAGCAATGGCATCTGCGAAATCAAGCATGTTGATTTTTTCAAGTTGAGATGCAGCGCCATACTCAGGCGTCATCACATACAGACTCGTATTGCAATGCTCAACAATGGATGCATCACTTTGTCCTGCGCCTGCAGATTCCAATATGATAAGATCAAATTGATGTTGCTTGCAAATATTGATGGCTTCTTGTGCAACTGCACTGATGGTTTTTTCACTTTCTCTTGTTGCCAATGAACGCATGTATACCCTGGGTGAATGAATGCTGTTCATTCTGATACGATCTCCCAGGAGGGCACCGCCGGTTTTCTTTTTGGAGGGGTCTACTGAAATAACCGCGATGGTTTTATCAGTATATGTTTCAAGGAATCTTCTTACTATTTCATCGGTGATGGTAGATTTACCTGCACCGCCAGTACCGGTGATACCCAATACCGGAATATTATTATGATCAGGTTGGCTGGATTTTTGTTTGCCGGATTCGGCAAGTGAAATAGATCTGGCAATGCTTCGGATATCTTTTTGCTCACCCCAACTGATCGAGATTTTTTTCTGATATAGTTGATCTATGGAGAAATCGCATCGTTGAATGACATCTGCAATCATGCCTTCGAGTCCGAGTTTTCTGCCATCATCAGGAGAATAAATTCTTTCTATACCGTATGCATGAAGGGCATCGATTTCTTTTGGTAAAATGGTCCCGCCACCTCCGCCAAAAATTTTGATGTGCCCACATTCATTTTCATCCAACAAATCTTTGATATAACTGAAGAATTCAATGTGTCCGCCCTGGTAAGAAGTAATCGCAATGCCATGGGCATCTTCTTCGATGGCAGCCTCCACAATTTCCAGTGCACTTCTGTTGTGTCCCAGGTGAATGATTTCCGCACCCATTGATTGCATGATCCTGCGCATGATGTTGATGGCAGCATCATGTCCATCAAACAGCGAAGCAGCTGTGATGATTCTGACTTTATTGGACGGATTATACAAAGCAAACGTTTGTTCAACAAAGTTAAGGTGAATGGATTCTTCTTTCTATTTTTGTGCAGTATTAATGCTTATTCTGTGGCACTGTTCAATGATTTTAACAATTCTCAAGTAGCCAACCTGCCCCTGCATTTGAGGAAATACATCGTTGATCAGCAATATGATAAATACACGCCTGTTGATCATGCAGTTTGGCGCTATGTCATGCGTCAGAATTACAGTTATTTAAAAGATGTTGCCTACTATCCCTACATACCGGGATTGAAAAAAGCAGGACTCACCATTGAAAAAATTCCGAGTCTACAGGAAATCAATGATGCACTTGCCGAAATCGGATGGGGCGCAGTAACCGTTGATGGTTTTATTCCACCTGCAGCATTCATGGAATACCAAGCTTACCGTGTGTTGGTCATTGCAGCAGACATCAGACAGTTGGAACATATTGAATACACTTCTGCACCTGATATCATCCTTGATCTGCCAATGCCGTTGGGCACAATGGATTCTACAGTGGTGACAATGCGGTATTCATATTTCTGGGCAAAGCTTGTTGCTGTTGTCAGAAGAAAACTGAGCAGCAGAAGAAATTGTGTTTTCATGATTGATAGTTTTGTAGTTATAAGGTACATAAAATTTTGATGCTTACTTATTAAATGCTGACATCAGCGTTTTGAAACATTCAACTGTTGAAAATTTTTCTTCGGTTTTTGTTCCATTCATGAATTGTAGAAAATTGCTTGCACTGGTCCAAACAGTTTGTACAAATCCCCTGTAATGTTTAGCAATTTTCTTGGGGGCCGATTTTTTAAATGCTTCATAGTCAGCTACTTGCTGTTTGGCAACATCTGCTCTCCTCCAAGGGCACATCATGACGTCGAACCCCTTGGAAGCAAATACTTCTGCAGTTTTTGGAGCGGATTCATAATGCCAATCATTGATCACAACATTTTTGTTGATCATATCAATTGAACGGTAGGTATCGTTGGTACTTCCTTCCCACATGCCCAATTTTGTTTCCTTTCCATCAATCATTCTATCTCCCCAAATCCACAATCTTCCTTTTTTTGCATTGATATGTTCGTTGATTTTATTTACCTCATCGGCAAAAAGCTTTGACCGATCCAGTCCCGCGCATCTTGTACAACCTCCCATTCCTATGTAGAATACTTCATCCATGCCTGCATGAAAGTGCTCTGTTTCACATGCTTCCATGATTTCATCTACAAGATCAAAAACGATGCTGTGTACTTCGGGATGAAGTGGGCAATAACTTTTGCAATACAATTCATCATTGTTGGGCCATTTGTAATTATCCGGCATTCTGATCCATGGTGTTTCATCAAACTGAGGATATTTTTTTAGCAGCGGACCCAAGGTACTTGCCCATGATTGGTGGCCAAATAAATTGACCTGAGGAACCAATGTTATTTTGTGTTTGCGGCATATTTCCACAATGCGCTTCAATTCGGAAGTGGAAAGAGCGGCAATGGAAGAAGGATCATTGGGTCTTTTCTCTGATGTTACTAGTTCTGGGTGCGATTTGTACTGGTAGTTGTAGTCAATCCGCATGATGAGCAGGTTTACTTTTCTGCTTGCAAGCTCCCTATCAATGAATTGTATGAAATTATCAAGGTCATTGTATGAAGGGGCGGCAATACAAAATCCCCGTGCTTCTTTAGGAAGTTTGGGAATGGCAAAAGCTGAAATATTCAAAAGGAAGACAACCAGTGTTGTGATCCAAAAATTCTTGGCTTGCATCGTATAAAATTTGTATTAAGATAATTAATTCCTTTGTTATGTTTATATTCAATTACTGAAAGAGCCGTATGAAAAAGCTATTCATTTATATTGTTTTCTTTTCTTTCTTGCAGGTTGATGCCCAGGAAACATTTATAAGAACCAACCTGATTGGATATGGGACGGATCATCCTAAAAAGGCCCTGGTGCTCTCTAAGGTACCTGTAATGAATTCATTTGGACTCTATGATGTTCAAGGCAATTTGATCAAGAAAATCCCACTTGTCCAGCTTCAAAAAGAAAACTGGCCCCCTTTTCAATATTACTATGAATGCAGATTTGACGATGTTCGCAAATTAGGCACTTACTATATCGCCAGCCAGGATAAGAAATTGCAATCTCAGCAGTTCGTTATAGGAAATTATCCTGCTCTGCAAGAAACTGTTGTCCAATTTATGCAGACACAACGATGTGGATTCAACCCATTTACCAACGAAGTATGCCATGCTTTGGATGGAAGAAGTTTTTATGGAAACCGTCCCGACTCCTCCTATGTGGATGCAACCGGTGGATGGCATGATGCCGGAGATCAATTGAAATACCTGATTACTGGCAGCAATGCCACAGCCAGGATGCTCATGGCATATGAATGGAATCCAACTGCTTTTGCTGATAAGGTCAATGAATGGGGACTGCCACAGTCCAACGGCATTCCAGATGTACTAGATGAGGCGAAGTGGGGGTTGGATTGGATACACAAATTGCATCCCAGTAAGAATGAACTGATTCATCAGGTCGCAGATGACAGAGATCACCTTGGATTTAAAATGCCACATGAAGATCCTGCCAATTATGGATGGGGTGTCAACAAATATCGAACTGCCTATTTTGCAAATGGTAAACCCCAGGGTTTGGGGAAATATAAAAGTGAAGCAACCGGTGTATCGAATGTGGCAGGTAGATCAGCTGCAGCCATGGCTATTGGGTACAGAATTTTCAAACAGGTTGCGGGACAGCAAGTATTTTCACAACAATGCCTCCAGGATGCAATTGAATTATATGATATGGGTAAAAAGCTGGAAGGGTATCAGCAGGGTAATAGTTATGGTGCACCTTATCGCTACAATGAGCGCACCTGGGCAGACGATATGGAGTGGGCAGCTGCAGAGTTATATGCAGCCACCAAAAACAAAAGCTATTTGGAAGATGCATTGCGCTATGCAAAAATCATTCAAACAACTTCATGGATGGAAATGGATTCAGCAGCACACTATGAAATGTATCCCTATGTCAACGTAGGACACTATGCACTCTGGAAGGTGAGTGATGCAGCTACCAAATCAACATTATCTAATTATTATAAACACAATCTTGAAAATATTTTAAACAAGGGATCTAAGAATCCTTACGGCGTTGGCCATATGTTCATTTGGTGTTCCAACAATCTTGCTGCTGCAGTTTCAACACAGGCTATGCTGTATGAAAAAATGACCGGCGATCAACGCTTCAGTTCGCTTTTACAGGATCATTTGAATTGGTTACTGGGACTCAATCCCTGGGGCACCAGCATGATTACAGGTATTCCAGAAAAAGGCGAATATCCTTTGGATGTGCATATGCCATTTTGGATTTTGAACAAACAGGTTGTTCCCGGAAGTCTGGTTGACGGACCTTTGTGGTCAAGCATACACGATCGGATGCTTGCTATCCGATTGAATGAGCCAGATGAATTTGCACATCTTCAACCCGACCACATTAAATATTGGGATGATTTTGCAGACTACTCTACCAATGAGCCAACCATGGATGGGTCTGCAGACCTGATCATGTTGTTTGCTCATTTTTATGGCAAGTCAGCATCAACAGTAAAAGCAGAGAAGAAATAATTATTTATCTAACTCCAGCCTGTTTGAGTTTTTGGATGATGTACACCCCTACGGTTTTCCCTTGCTCTTGCCCGTTTTCAATTGCATCCCTGAAATGGATACCGCCGTACAATCGTGAGATGGAAGCCTCGACAGCTGCTGCTTTGAATGAGCTGAATTTTCTTGGAGGAAGTTCAAAAATAACTTCAGAGTCATCCGTAAACGAAACATTTTCACCAATCAAAAATGAGAGTATCTCAGCAGAAGCGCTGGAGATGACCGAATGCCCTGATGTGTATTCCGGAAAAGGAGGTGTCTGAAGCAGAGGCTGCCATTTGATATCTATAAATTTATTGATGACAGTTTCAGGACGAACACGGTCAGTCGAATATTTCTCATTCCAGCAAACAATGAAAGCATCGTACAATGCGATGGCTTCTATTGATAGGGCTTGTATCATTTTATGAAACGGTACTTGCTGCTTGAGGGAGGCAATGGAAGTGATGTTCATCCAATGACCACCCGGACTTATTTTCTTAAAACCAAGACTCATGTGTCCGGAAGTCGCAACCACGAAAGGATTACAATCCCAAAAAGCCGCAATCTCACGCTGTTCGAGGGTAGGCGACTTACCAATGCTGTATACTTCTTCTGTCAGTGCATGAAACCTGCTCTCTTTTGCAGTATCAAATGGAACAGGTGGGCGTCCTCTGAATTGACCCGCTGAATCAATGATCATCGTGCGCATGGTCCGCCAATGAGGGTCCACTGCATCCATATAAGCAGGGGGAGTAGGAAACCAATATCCGTCTTTTCTTTTGGGTCTGTATTTTGGAAAGGCACTGAGTTTTCCATATCCATCTCCTGCAGCATATTTCAATATATCATTCGCAACAGATTTAGCGCAAACTGCAGCTGTTTCAATTTCAGCTGAACTGTATTGGAGCGAGCGAACCTTTTTTTTAACAGATTCATATTCGCTTTGCATATCCATCCCTGATGGAAGTATAGCCATTCCTGTTTCATATATGCAAAATAACGCAGCCAGCGAGGGGTCTTTTAGATCATTGGCCCCCATTGATTTTGGGAAATGTCTGATGTAAAAGGAGGGATGGATTGTTCTGCCATGGGATGCATTGATTGCATTTGATCCGATGGTGCAATACATATAGTATCTGCTTGCGATCACCGGTGAAACAACATCGTGCATCATCACATTTGATAAAGCAAATACAGCATCTTTTAGAAGTGGTTTGAGTTTTTCTTCTCTTTGTTGTCCTTGCACCTCACCTAAAAAAATTGTGAGAGCAAGAAATATTGAACTAATATGTATAAGCCTGAAGCGGTTGGTCTGACGAGCCAACCAGTAAGATTTTTTTACCATCTACTATCAAAGTTAATGCAGATTTTACATCCCCCTCAATATTGAGGCCACTCTTTGTCAGTGGAATGTATTCAGGAGATCCTTCCAGGTTGAATTTGAATAGGTGCCCTCTGTTCGCCTGAATGGCGCCCATTTTAAGTCGGTTCAATGTTTGGTTTCCCAACAGCAATACTTCCTCTTTTCCATCATGATCAAAGTCTTCTTTCAGCATGATTTTATTCGGAGCAAATTGTGCTTGAATAGGAAGATCATGTTGCTCAGTGAATGTTCCATTCTTTTGAGAAAATAAAGTCGTCTGCTGTTTAGTTGCTTGGAGTGTAATTGCTTTTCCAAGATCTTCTTTGCTGAAAATTTCATTCATGGTAGCTCCCGCATATTGTGCATAGCTGAGAAACTTTTTTCTCATGGCATAGATCTGATCATTCAATTCATCTCGACTGACATAGGGGTAAGATTTACCTTGAATAAAGAAATTAAAAAATGGATCAATGGAGCCATTCCCGTCAAAGTCAGCATATACAAGTGTTCCTGGCTCTTTATCTGAAAATGTAAAGGGAGTATTTTCTCCGATGTTTCCTGCTAAGAAATCTATTTTCCCATCACTATTGAAATCGTTTATGATAACCGACGACCAGAGTCCGGTTGGTGAATTTGGAATATATGTATCGGTTGCATCCTCAAAACCTGTTTTTAGATTCAGGTATACTTTGATTGGCATCCATTCTCCTACCAGGATGATATCTGGAAGCTGATCATTATTCAGATCCCTCCATTGTGCATCTGTTACCATGCCGATCATGTCAAACGCAGTTCGCTGCCTCGTGAATGTTCCTTTTCCGTCATTGATCAATAAATAGGATTCTGGGGTTACGGGGTATCTGCCGGGAATGATTCTTCCACCCAAGAATATATCTATGTCTCCATCACCATCTACATCTGCAGTTTTCACGCATGATTTGGATGAAGCAGATACGTTTGGAAGTTGATGGGAAGCTTGTATGTAAGATCCTTTGCCGTCATTAATGAAAAGTTCATCTTGGAGTGCAGGTGAATTGGGCATCCAGATGGAATAACCGCCTTTTGCGACATAGAGATCAGGCCAAGTATCATTGTTGAAATCAGCAAAGACTGCAGCAGATACAGCCGTTTCTTCTTCATTGACAATTGAAAGATTGGGAATGGGTTCGAACATTCCATTTTTATTTTGAATCCAAATTTTACCCGGACTATCAGCGTTGCCGCTGATAAAAATATCTTCCAGTCCATCTTTGTTCACATCGCTTTTTGCCATCACAGGACCCGTATTGGAGTACATGGTCAGCATCAGCGGCTGGCGTTTGAAATCATTTTCATTGAAACTCTTGTGTTGATAGGGAATTGGTGAGTTGATTTTTTTGAACAGGGTATTTATGTTTTCGGGGGATATGTTTCGTTCAGTTGTATTATTTGTATAGCAGAAACTGATCAACTTATCTGCTTTGATATCAAAGCTGGTTGTTTCTTTTTTACCACCTGGCCAGATGATTTTAATAGAATCAATGTTCTCATGATTTGACAAACCAAAGTGAAGCCATGTACTTGCAGAGGAAAGATATCCTCTGTTTTGATTCAGTTCCTGTAATTGAATGAGCCCTTTTGTATGCACCTGCACCTTGGTTCCATTCAATGAACTGCCTTTTTCATTTTTTATTTGTATTTGGATATAATGATGCTTGCTTGTGCTGCGTGTATTGTTTTGATATAAGAATGCCTCTTCGTTGATATTGTTGACTACAATATCAAGGTCACCGTCTTTGTCAAGATCTGCTGCAATGGCTGCGCTTGAGATGGCTGGTCTGTCGATTCCCCATGCAGTTTGCATGTTGGTGAAACCAAGGTTTTTATTATTGCTGAAAATATAATTTGGGATTTTAGTAGATGGCATGGCTTTGATTAATTCCATCAGTTGAACAGGTTCTCTGTCCATTGCTTTTTTTACTTTGTAATCACCCCAATATTTTAAAAAATCTTTGTTGGTATAATCTCTCAGATAGCCATTGGTGATGAAGAGGTCTTTGTAGCCATCATTGTCAAAGTCAGCCAATATCGGTGTCCAGCTCCAATCTGTCTTGGACATCCCAGCAAGCTGACCAATTTCAGTGAATGTTCCGTTTCCATTGTTGAGATGCAGCATGTTCCGCATGTATTGTTTATGCAGACCCTGTTGTTGCATCAATTCAAAAATTTCATAGTTCTCTTGCAGCTGCAATAGTTTTTGACGTTTATTGTCTTCCGGCAACATGTCTAGTGTGACTATATCGGGCAATCCATCATTGTTAAAATCTGCAATATCCGCACCCATGGAAAACTGCGACATATGGGTCAGTGCCTGATCTGCTGCATCGGTGAATCCTTTTTGTTTGTTGTTGATGTACAGATGATCGGGTTCGTTGTAATCGTTGGTGACATAGAGATCTGGCCATCCATCTAAGTTGATATCGGACACAACGATTCCGAGTCCGAATGTTAGTGCTGATCTACTGATACCCACTTTACTGGATACATCTGTGAATTTGTTTCCGATGTTTTCAAACATCTTGCATCCTGCATATGCATCTACCTCAGTTCTGAATTTCGCAAACTCCAGGTTATCTACTTTTTTCGTACTGTGGTTCAGAAGAAACATATCTAGGTCACCATCCAGATCATAGTCAAAGAAAGCTGCTTGTGTACTGAAGCTGGGGTCATCGAGTCCATATTCTTTGGCGGATTCTTTGAACTTCATGTTCCCTAGATTGATGAAGAGCTCATTTCTTCTGGTATCTGGTTCACCTTTTCCAGAGTAACATATATATATGTCTAGGAGTCCGTCGTTGTTGACATCCGCCATGGTAACTCCTGTGCGCCAATGTCCGGGTCTCCCTTCTATGCCTTTATCTGCTTGTAAGCTCATGTCTTTGAACTGGAGGTTACCCAAATTTTTATAGAGCTTATTGGGTTTCATATTGGCAGTAAAAAACAAATCCTCCAAGCCATCATTGTCCAGGTCGCCCACCGCAACTCCCGCACCGTTGAAAAAATATTCATAGGCCAAGACATTTAGTCCCTCTGATTCATTGATTTCGTTGATAAAATGGATACCTGTTTTTTTAGAATCAAGCAGCGTAAATAGCTTTTCTTGTGCAGGTGAGTACAAGCCAACCAATAATGTGAGCAAGGATGTAATTATTTTTCTATTCATGAAAACAGTTACAAGACTACAAATATACATAATAAAAAAGGCGCCCGGAAGGCGCCTTTTTTAAATTCAGGTGAAAGGGTTATTTACCACCGTCCCACCATACTTTGGTCATGAAGTTATCGCCACCCATTCTGTCAACTGCAGCTTTGTAGTTGGCAGGGTTGGAGCTGATTTCATTTTCCCAGTATTTCAAGCGACGAGGAATTTCATTTGCTTCCCATCTGTTTGGATCTTTGGTAGGAGTGAGGGCAGGGAAACCTGTTCTTCTCCAGTTGCTCCAAGATTCAATATCATTCAGGAAGGTAGCAGCCCAATACTCTTCACCGATCAAGCGAAGTTTGTTAGCATTGGATGCAGCTGCAAATCCACGTCCTGCAATATATGCATCAATGTCGGCTTGAGTTCTTGCAAAAGATGCATCAAATGCTCTCCAGTTGTTGATAGCAGCTTCTACACCATTTTTAAAATGTGTAGCAGCATCAGATGTGATCCATCCCAATACAGCAGCTTCAGCAGCCATCAATTGAACTTCTGCATAGGTCTGCAAAATGTAAGGATCAGACCAGTCCATGTATTTCAGGTTCAGCATGGAGAAGATCCATCTTGGGGTTGGAGAAGCAGCATAAGCGGTAGCATCTGCAGCAGAAAGTGCTGTTGTGATGTTGGTAGCGGTGAATCCGTTTGGCATACCTTTTTGATCTGCAGGTGCAGTCTTCCAAGTGGCAGCAGCATCAGGATTTCCAGTACCACCAGATACAATCATCAAACGAGGATCGTTGTTGGCAACCATCCAGTCGATGAAGGTCTTAGATACTTTACAGTCTCTTGAATACTTGTATGTATTCCAATATCCATCGTTCAAACCGTTGCGGTTGATGCCCTGTGGACCTTCCGCAAATTTAATGTGAGCATTGTCAGCATTTGAAGTGAAACCACCAGAGTTGTATGCTTCAAGGAAAACAGTTTTTGCTGTTGCAGCATCCACCTTGCTCATGCGCATTGCAACACGCATCAACAATGAGTTGGCAAACTTTTTCCATTTAGCTACATCACCACCATAGATGAAATCTTGTGCACCAAGATTTCTTGCTGATGTGCTGAATTTGTCGCGCGCAGCTTTGATGTCACGCACCAAAGCAGCATATACATCTTTTTGAGACTGGTATTTAGGAAACCAGTTTGCTGAAGAGTCCAATCCTTTACCAGCTTGCTCGTAAGGGATATCACCGTGCAAATCCGTCAATCTGTGAAGATCGAATGAGCGCAACAGCAAAGATGCAGCGTATACGTTTGCCTGATTGGCATCAGCTGAAGTTTTGTTGATTGCCTGAGAGAACAAGCGAATCACATCTGTAAAGTGACGCTCCATGTAAGCACCGCTATACTGAGCATTGTAAAAATACTTGTCACCACTGAAGTAACCAGCAGTGGAGGCAGTATGTTGAATCATGGTTGCAGCGTACAACATGTTTGCACGCGTGTTTTCGTATTCACCTGCGATACGCAATGTACCGGTAGAGAATAAATAAGCCTGATCGATGTCAGAAACTGAGTTTCTGTCAATATTCAAATCAACGAGATCCTGTTTGTTACAAGAAATCATGATTGAAACAACCAATAACCAGGCAGTTGATTTGTAGAATATATTTTTCATAATCATGTACAATTTTGTTGATAATATAGTCATCAGAAGTTTACTGCAAGGTTTACACCAAAGCTTCTTGTTTGTGGCATTGCGAAGAACTCAAGTCCCTCAGAGTTGCCATTTGTATTGTAAGAAGACTCAGGATCGATGTTGGGAACTTTAGACCAAAGCACGAACAAATTCCTACCTACTACAGAAAGTGAAGCAGATTCGAATGGAGTCTTCTTCAACATGCTTGCAGGAAATGTGTAACCCAATGAGAATTGTCTGAGTTTTCCAAACGATGCATCATACACCATGTTTTGGGTGATGTTGGAATAGTTCTGATAGTAGTTATCAATTTTGTCAACTGGGATGGTCCATGTTTGTTGAGCACCTGCTGCGGTTACACCGCTTACCTTCAAGCTGCCATCACGACCAGTGAGGGTCTCTTGATGCAAGCCGAACTGGTATGCGAAGTAGTTGGTACCTGATACAAGGTTTCCACCTTTTCTGAAATCAATCAAGAAGTCAAGTTTGAAATTCTTGTAAGTAAGAATAGAGCTCAGACCACCTGAAATCGGATGACGTGCAGGAGCAATCATTTCATAACCACTAGTAGCTACAGGGTATCCATCAGCAGTATAGATGGGCGTTCCTTTTGAGTCGGTTGCATGTTTGTAACCAGAAATCATACCCAGGGGCTGACCAACAATGTGACGGATTCTCTCGCGGCGTACTCTTGATTCTTCCAGGTTGATGAACTGAATAGGTTGACCAGCTGCGTTCTTACCCAAGCTCAATACTTCGCTTTGGTTGTTGGCATAGATCAGTGTTGCTTCCCATTTCAAATCTTTCTTTTGAACTATGGTGGCATTCAACATCAACTCAATACCCTTGTTAGACAATTCACCAATATTGATCAAGGTAGAACCGAATCCAGATGTAGCTGAAATTCCGGTTGCCAAGATATCATTGGTGGTATTTCTTTTGTAATAAGCAACATCCAATCCAATTCTGTTTTTCAAGAAACGGATATCGGCACCTATTTCAACTTCTGAAGAGAGGTAAGGAACAAGTCCCTGGTTAGGAATAGATCCATTGTTGATGGCACCAAGGCTTGCACCCAGGTGACCGGCACCCACCAAACCATATGTCAAGTTCAATGAATATGGATTAGGAGCACCACCGCCTACTTGTGCCCAAGAACCTCTCAACTTAGCGAAGCTGATGGCCTCAGGAAGTTTGAAGGCGTCTGAAGCGATGAAGCTCAGACCAGCAGATGGATAAACCAATGTATTGTTGTCCATGCTCAAAGTAGAGAATTGATCTTGACGAGCAGTTACGTTTGCGAACAGGTAATTTTTGTATCCAATGTTTGCCTGAGCAAAGATTGAATTGTTACCCAATTCAGAAAAGCCATATCCCAATGCAGGAGCAGCTACGTTTCTAACTGAGTGAACAAAAGGAACCACGAGGTCGTTACCGCCACCGCCTTTGTTTTCTCTTGTGCGGCGCATTCTGTTGCCACCCAACAACACATCAAGAGACAAATCACCAAAGTTTTTATTAGCTCCGATGAAGAGGTCGAGGTTGTTTTCGCGAATGGTTGTAAGGGTTTCAAAGAAATCTCCACGAGGTTTGAAAGCAGTACCATAACCGGTATAGCTCGCATCATCCCTTGTAAGGAAATCGGTACCCGCTCTACCTTGGATGTACAACCAATCAAACAATTGATATTTCAAAGAAGCATTTCCGAGGAAACGATCTGTGATGTCGTTTCTGTAGAAATTGTACATACCCCAGTATGGGTTTGTTTGGAACACGTTTCCTTGGTAACGGAGCTCATTTCCATCTGCCAAAGCACCTTTACCATCTTTACCAAGAACGGCATCCAATGGAAGTGTGTTGGGGAACATGAAAATAGAGAAGTTGCTGTTGCCAGGGGAGTCAGACAATCTTGGTCTGTTCTTCGCCTTTTGATTGGTGTATTGAGCAGAAACTGCCAATGTAAGTTTCTTCAAAGTGCTGTTCACGTTCATGTTGAATGTCTGACGCTTGAAGCTTGCATTTGGCATGATGTCTTTGTTGTCCAAATCCGAGAAAGCAAAACGGTAGTTGCCGGTTTGATTTCCACCAGACAAAGCCAGTGAATGATTCGCAGAAAGTCCTGCTTGATAGAAATCATTCAAACCAAGTCCGTTGTGTGAATAAGGTCTTGACTTTCCATCAAAGTTGGGAACCTGAGAACCATCTAACTTACCACCCCAATGGTTGTTTCCAATATCCAACGCATCTGAAGCCAGTGCTGGTTTGGTACCATCTCTTCCAGGTCCATATTGTTTTTGGAAATCCGTGAAGTCGAGTGCTTTGTCAGTTGTGATATTGGTATTGAAAGCAATGCCAACACCTTTGCGTGCCTTACCAGTTTTGGTTGTGATCAACACAACACCGTTGGCAGCGCGTGCACCATACAATGCAGCTGCAGTGTTTCCTTTCAATACGGAGATGTTTTCAATGTCATCAGGGTTGATGGCAGCCAGTCCGTCACCCGCGTCGTTACCACCCCACATACCAGCTGAACCAAGGTTCGAGCTTTCCATCGGAACGCCGTTGATTACATACAAAGGTTGGTCGTTTCCCAAGAGTGAAGATCCACCGCGAATCACCACGCGTGCAGAACCTGCAGCACCGGTTGCGGGAGTTGATACATTCACACCAGCAACCTTACCAGACAAGGCATTGCCCACGTTGGCAGTCCTTGATTCTGTGAAACGGTCACCGTTGATCTGGGTAACTGAATAACCCAACTGACGCTTGCTTTTTGTCATACCAAATGAGGTTACGACAATCTCTGCGCTGTTGAGTCCCTCTGTTGGAGTGAGAGATACTGTGATCGATGACTGGTCAGCACTTACTGGAACTTCAGTGGTATTGAAACCAATGGAAGTTACGATCAGTGTTACTGCACCTTTTGCATCGATGCTGAAGCTTCCGTCTTCTTTTGCGCTAGCGCCAACGTTTGTTCCCTTCACTGCGACGGATGCACCAGAGATGGGTTCGTTGTTTTTGCCGACGATCTTGCCGACAACCTTTCTGTTTTGAGCAAATAGGGATGTTGCCAGAAACAGAAGAGGAATAATGAAATAACTCTTCATTCTTTTCATAAATAGCAGTTTGTTTGAAGAATAAACTTATATAAAAAACTTTTATAAAGTCAAGTTGTTCTAAGAATTATATTAAATCCTGTACTGGATAAACCAGCAGTTGGTTGTAAAACGTAACAATTATGTGTTATTGTGGGGGTAAGGTAAAAATTCAGGGATTGATAATGTTGAAACGAATGACTCAAAATCAATCAATTTTTGAGGTAAATGTCAATAAAATGATCAATTCATTATAAAAATCTAATGATTTTATAAACAATTATTTATATATAAATAATCTATATATGTAAGTTATTATTATTAAAAAAGAAATAGGGGGAAGAAAATAAAATCGGGTTATTTTATCAAAGGATATTTTGTTTCAAACCAATTCAGGTTGTCTTTGAGTCCCTCGTAGAAGAAGAACACTTCACCCGGGACCGACTTTTTCCTGTTGGAACTGATCATCTCAGTCATGAATTCAGGAGTTGCCAGTTTGCTTCCGATTTTGACCAGAACTCCAGAATAGAAAGGAATTTTTTTACTTCTGTGGTAGCCGACTTGCTCACTCATTACTGCATCGTAAGCAGTGATGTCATATCGATAACATTGTGGAATGACAGCATCCACCCAACTGCTGTCTACCCATGTGGGCCAGTCCTGCAGATATTCTGCAAGCGACCATGGATAGGGACTTGGTGAGGATGAAACAATGATGGAAGGTTTTACTGCTTTTAATTCAGTGTAAAAGCGTTTCATGAATTTATTCAGTCGGTTTGCTCTCCATTTCACCCAGGCCTGGTCCTTGAAATCTGTTGGAGGTGTCTGATTGTTGTTTTCCAATTTATACTGTGCAACTGTGAATGGATCATATCCTGCAGTTGAAGGCAGTGCGGGCAATCGGTCATCTCCCTGCACACCATCTACATCGTATTTGGTAACAACTTCTTTTACCAGGCTGATGATGAAATCCTGTACTTCCGGATTGAATGCATTCAGCCAATCGAATCCATTTTTCACTACCAATTTTCCTGCCTGATCCAATGCAGCCCAGTCTGGTCTTGCATTTACAATGGGTCCCCCGTTCGCACTGTATGAAGATGCAAATCCATATTCAAACCATGCATGCACTTTGAGTCCGGCAGCATGTCCCGCATCAATCATCTCCTGCAAAGGATCCCTCCCAGCAAATTTTTCCAATTGTTTCACACCTGTAATAGCGCCCAATACATTGCTGGGATAAATTGTTCTTGCATTGTTGTATACAACAATAAAAATCTGGTTGATACCCGCCTTCTTGCAATTCGCAACTGTCTGTGCAATATTATCTCTTGAATCCAATGCAGTGCTTGCAGTGGTGGTAACCCAAACACCGCGCCATGCATTTGCATCCCAAACAGGTGTAATGGGAGTTGGAGTTGGTGTAGGAGTTGGAGTAGTATTGTTGTTATTTGTATTGTCTGTGCTTCCGCCATCAGTTTTGCTGCACGCAAACACAAATAGCATGGAAAGGCAAAGAGTCAGAATGTAAGTTATTTTTCTCATAGCTGAATGGGTCTTATATAAAATTAACAAAACAAAACTTTTGCAGCCAGCTTTATCTTTTAAATATTCCACTTAACTTTTCAATATGTCAATTGTTGAAAAATTATCTCGAATCCTGATGGGAGTTTTCTGTTTGATGTTCTCTTATCAAATTTCTGCACAATCAAAACCCAACATCATTCTTTTTTTGGTGGATGATATGGGCTGGCAGGACTGCTCTGACATATTTTGGAATCAACCAACATCTTTCAATCGTTTGTATGAAACGCCCAACATGGAACAATTGGCAAAACAGGGCATGAAATTCACCAATGCCTATACCAATCCGGTTTGCACACCCACGCGCATCAGCATCATGACGGGTATGAATGTGGTTCGTCATGGAGTTACCAACTGGACCAGCGTTCACAAGAATACTCCTACTGATCATCCTGATGATAGATTGATTCCAGCGAAATGGAATTTCAACGGATTCAATCCCGTTGCAAAAACTGCAGATGCTGTGCATGCAACAGCACTTCCATCCATTTTGAAAAATGCAGGGTACCATACCATACATGTTGGCAAGGCGCATTTTGCACCCTATGGTACTCCTGGTTCAGATCCCCTGAACCTGGGATTTGAAATAAATATTGCAGGAACTGCTGCAGGACATCCTGGAAGTTTTTTGGCAGATGACTTCTACGGTGGAAGATCCGGCGATACACTTTGGGCTGTCCGCGATCTCAATGAATACATCCCTCAAAAAAAATTTTTAACGGACGCGTTGACGGCTGAAGCGATACATGCGATTGAAAACAATCAAGGTTCAGGTAAACCTTTTTTCCTTCATATGTCGCATTATGCCGTGCATGTTCCTTTGAGTAAAGACGCAAGATATTATCAGAAGTATATTGACAAGGGTATGAGTGATGCAGAAGCGAAGTATGCGGGATTGATTGAAGGAATGGATAAAAGTTTGGGCGACATCATGGCGTACCTGAAAAAAATAAATGCCGATCACAATACTTATATATTGTTCATGTCAGACAATGGTGGATTGAGTTTGGTGCCACCACGCAATGGAATCATGCACTCACAAAATCTTCCATTGAAAAAAGGGAAAGGATCATTGTATGAAGGCGGTATCCGCATTCCTTTTATCGTTGCCGGTCCGGGTATCCAGCCAGATCAGACATCGCATCAGTATATTGTTGCTGAAGATGTATTTCCTACAATGCTGCAATGGGCAGGTGTTAAAAAACCTTCACTCGTTCAATCCATTGACGGACAAAACATCCATCCATTCATAGAAGATCCTACCCAAAAAGATGATCAAAAAATATTGCTTTGGCATTATCCCAACAACTGGACCAACATCAATGAGCGTGGAATATCCTGGTGTTCTGCCATGCGACAAGGCAAATGGAAGTTGATTTATTTTCATAAAGAGCAACTCTTAGAGTTGTATGATATTGAAAAAGATATTCAAGAGCAACATGATTTGTCTGCAAGCATGCCTGTGCAACTAAAAAAAATGGCTGCATTGATGACCGATGTCATGAAAAAGCGCAATGCACAAATGCCGGTTGTTAAACAATCAGGTCTTGCTATACCGTGGCCTGATGAATTGGTTCCAACAAGTCAAACAAATAGCAGATGAGATCTTTGCAGATATTTCTGATTTTGACTTTTTTCTTTCATCAACTTGATGCACAAATACAAGCTGATCAGAAATTATTCTTACTGGATCAAGGGGCCATTACACGAGGAGACAGTACAAGAAAAAGAATTGCTTTTGTTTTTACAGGGGATGAATATTACGAAGGATTGAAAAGTATTTCTCAATCACTTGCCCGTCAAAAAATAAAAGGCAGCTTCTTTTTTACCGGAAGACTCTATAGAAACAGTAAAGCCCGGAAATCCATTGTACAACTCGCAAATGCCGGACATTATATGGGTCCGCATGCTGACATGCATTTGTTGTACAATGATTGGAGCAAACGGGATAGTTTACTGGTTACCAAAGATTCTTTGGTAAATGATTTGAAAGCAAATTATCAATCGATGCATGCATTGGGCATTCAAGAAGAAAAATTGTATCTCATTCCACCTTTTGAATGGTGGAATAATCAAATTGCATCATGGTGTAAAGAACTGAATGTGCAGCTTATTAACTTTACTCCAGGTACGGGCACAAACGCCGATTATACCTATCCCGAAATGGGTTCCTCTTATCGCAGTTCAGAAAAACTACTGGAGCGTTTGTATGCATTTGAACAGCAACATACGCTGAACGGTGCGATGATATTGGTCCACATCGGTACCGACCCTCGTCGAAAGGATAAATTATATCAGCATCTCCCAAATATGATTCAGTATTTTCGTTCGAAGGGGTATGCGTTTGTAAAGGTTGATGCATTGCTAAATCCTCAGTGAATCTATGAGACAAATTTTGTTGATTTTTATTTTATTTCAGTCGCTTGTTGTTCTTTCTCAAACCAAGCCCAATGTGGTTATCATTTATGCAGATGACCTGGGCTATGGTGATCTGAGTTGTTATGGTGCTACCAAGATCCAGACTCCACATATTGATGCGTTGGCAAAGCGAGGTATACGATTCACCAATGCACATGCCACTTCTGCCACTTGTACACCATCCAGGTACGCGATGTTGACAGGAAAATATCCCTGGAAAAATAAACAAACTGAAATACTCCCTGGAGATGCGCCATTGATCATTCCCATCAATCAAATCAATCTTGCAAACATGTTCAAAGCCTCCGGCTATGCTACGGCGGTTGTTGGGAAGTGGCATCTTGGACTGGGTGCTGACACCAAAAAAAATTGGAATGCCAAAATTATACCCGGACCCAATGAGATTGGTTTTGATTACTCTTTCATTTTTCCCGCAACTGCCGACAGGGTTCCGACTGTTTTCATAGAGAATGGAACTGTTGTCGGACTTGATACGCTTGATCCAATTCAGGTGAACTATCAGCAAAAAATTGGGGATGAACCAACAGGTAAAGAAAATCCTTCACTGCTGAAAATGAAGAGCAGTCCTGATCATGGACACGATAATACCATTGTAAATGGAATTGGAAGAATTGGGTTTATGACAGGTGGTAAGATGGCAAGGTGGACTGATGAGGAAGTCCCCTTGAGTTTTCTAGAAAAGTCAAAAGCATTTGTAAGTCAACATGCATCAAAGCCCTTTTTTCTTTTTTATTCACTTACTGAACCCCATGTGCCGAGAGTGCCCTCTACCATGTTTAAAGGTAAAAGTGGATTGGGTCCGAGGGGGGATGCTATTTTACAAATCGACTGGGCAGTTGGTGAATTGATTGCACACTTAAAAAAACTCGGTCTCTATGAAAATACATTGATCATTTTTACAAGCGACAATGGTCCGGTGCTCGATGATGGTTATCAGGATCAGGCAGTGGAGAAATTAAATGGACATACACCATGGGGAGCATTGCGTGGCGGTAAGTACAGTTCCTATGAGGCTGGAACAAGAGTACCCACCCTTGTTTCATGGCCTGTCAGCATGAAAGGCAATATGGTTTCGGAGGCATTGATTTGTCAAATGGATCTGCTCAGTTCCCTGGGTGATTTGATTGGTTATCGGTTTTATGACAACAATGCATTTGATAGTCAATCACATCTGAAAGCATGGCTGGGTTTGGATCAAGATGGAAGGACATTTTTGGTAAAGCAGGGCAGGGTTCCGAATGCCATCATCAAAGGAGAATGGAAATTCATTCAGGCAACAAAAGGTCCAGCACTGAATAAGCTAACAAATATTGAACTAGCCAATGCAGATCAAGATCATTTGTATCATTTGAAGTCAGATATAGGTGAAAGAAACAATCTCAGGCTTGCAAATCCTGAAAAAGTAAAAGAACTTGCTGAACTTTTGAAAAAGGAAACCCAATTATCAGTTTATAATAAATAATACATGAGAAAATTAATCCTCCTAGCCACTTTTGTCTTTTGTCTTCAAAACCTTTCTGCACAAGTAGCTGATGAAGAAATCAAATCTGTTATCAATGGATTGTTTGATGGAATGCGTGAAGCTGATTCTGTGAAAATTCTCTCACTGTTTGCTCCCGATGCTTCTATGCAATCAGTTGCCAAGAATAAAGAAGGTAAAACAATCATTAAACGTGATGAAGTAGCTGGATTTGCCTCTTTCGTGGGTAAGCAGAAAAAAGGTGCAGCAGATGAACAAATTGTTTTTGAGTCCATTAAAATAGATGGTGATCTTGCATTTGCCTGGACGCCATACAAGTTTATTTACAACGGCACCTACAGTCACAGTGGTGTAGATGCCTTTTGTTTAGTGAAATTGAATGGCAGTTGGAAAATTCAGTATCTCATTGATACAAGACGTAAGTAAATCAGCAACTACTGTTTCAAAAATACTTTTGCATAGTTGATTTTCCTTGCATCCATATGCGGCATATGTGCTGTCAGTCTTTTCTTGAAACCTGGATAATCTTTCGGTGCTTTGGGTGACCATGCAATTTCTGCAAGTGCGAGTGCACGGGGGTAAGTCATGTACTCTGCATATTTGATGTTGCTGATGTATTCTGTCCAGACATTCGCTTGAATTCCTACAACATGTTTGGTTTCCTCTTCGGTTAATTCAGGGAGATCCGGTTCAAATGAATAAGATTTGGACAGTGGAAGATCGCCGCCAATGGCAAGTGGTTCAGTTTTGGCATCACCCTGATAATAATCAAGGTAAAAGAAACTATCGGGCGACATGACCACATCATGTTTTTGTTTTGCCGCTTCAACTCCACCTTTTACACCGCGCCATGACATGACCATTGCATTCGGAGAGAGTCCACCTTCCAAAATTTCATCCCATCCCAATAATTTTTTGCCTTTGGATGTTACGAATTGATCAATGCGACGAATGAAATAGCTCTGCAATTCATCTTCGTTTTTGAGTCCCAGTTGTTTCATGAGGTTCTGGCAGAACCTGCTTTCTCTCCATTGGGTCTTGGGACATTCATCGCCGCCAATATGGATGTATTGTCCGGGGAACAAAGCCATCACTTCGGTGAGCACATCCTCCAAAAATTTGAAGGTCTCCTCACGCGGTGCAAGCACGTCTTCTGAAACGCCCCATCTTGTGGCAACTTGGTATATCTTATCCGGATTGCATCCCAACTGCGGATAGGCAGCCAAGACAGCCTGTGAGTGTCCGGGCATTTCTATTTCCGGTATTACAGTGATGTATTTACTGGTAGCATAGGCAACCACTTCTTTGATTTGTTCTTGTGTATAGAATCCTCCGTGTGGTTTACCGTCATATTTTCTATCGCGGTAATGACCCAGCATGGACTCTTTTCTAACAGATGATATTTGTGTCAGCAAAGGATATTTTTTGATTTCAACCCTCCATCCCTGGTCTTCTGTAAGATGCCAATGAAATGTATTCAACTTGTACATTGCCATCACATCCAGGAATCTTTTGATGTCTTCGACGGAGAAATAATATCTTCCTACATCGAGCATGAGTCCACGGTATCCAAACCTCGGCTCATCTTCAATCGTGCAATTCGGAATGCTGATGGATCCTGCAGCAGCTGCATCTCCGCTCATAGCAGCAGGCATCAATTGCATCAATGTTTGAAGTGCATAGAAAGCTCCAGCACCTGTGCTGGCTTCTATGTCAATTTTTTTCGACGCAACTTTTAATATATATGCTTCTTTTCCAACAGATGGATTCATGTGGAAATTGATCGCAGCAGATTTTGCTTTGTTCAATGTTAGTCCGAGTGATGCTACTTTATTTGCTTGTCCCACAAGCAACGCTGCAACGGGAGCAAAGAGTTCGTTTGCTATAGATACCGACATTCCTTTTTTCATCACAAATACACCCTCTTGTGGTTGAAGCTTTTTGGGTTGAGGGATGAGGTTGTAGGACTGTTGTGCATGCAAGCCGAGGAACAACAGGAGAGATGCAACAATTGACGTGATTGATTTCATATGGCGTTTGTTGTAAGTGATCTTAGTCTTCTACAAGATATCATATTTTTTACGATCCCTGCTTTGAAAAAAGCTGTAAATTTCTATCTCTTAATTTGATCTCATGAAAAAGCAACTTCTTTTCTTCTTGTTGATAGTCCTTCAGCATACTGCAGGTGCACAAACCATCAAAGCTTTTGTGGGTGGCACATTGATCGATGGATTTGGTGGCAAGCCGGTATACAACAGTGTTATCATTGTCGAGAACGACAGAATCAAAACAGTGGGGACTGTTGGGAGTACAGCCATTCCTAAGAATGCCGAGGTGATTTCAACGGAGGGGATGAGTGTGTTGCCTGGATTGTGGGATATGCATGTGCATTTGATGATCAATGGGCACAGTGATTATGATCATTGGGACAGTGCATACATGAAAGATTTTGAAAAAGTGATCATGCCTTCATCTGCACATCAGTTGTTGATGGCGGGCGTAACCAGTGCGCGAGATTTAGGTGGACCCTTGGAAGCGAGTGTGAATGTAAAACGCAGAATTGATAGAAGTGAAATTCCTGGTCCCACGTTGTATGTTTCCGGTCCGTTTATACAACACAAGCCATACCCTCATACCGAAGCGTATCGTTGGGGCGTGAATGGTGTGGAGGATGCGCGTGCAAAAGTCAGAAAGATAGCAGAGGCTGGAGTGAATGTTGTGAAGTTGATTGATCAGGATCAAATGACATTAGAGGAAGCGCAGGCAGTTGTCGATGAGGCGCATAAATACAATCTGCCAGTAGTGGGACATTCCCATCGTCCGGATGAAATCCGTGTGGGTATGAAAATCGGAGTCGATTGTTTTGAGCATACGGGACTCGCATCATCGCCTGAATATCCGGAGGATATTATGCAAATGATCAAAGAGCGCACGGCACAGATGAGCAAGGGTCCATTTTTTTGGACACCCACTGTTGAAGGGTTGTATAATTATGAGTATGTGCGCGACAATCCCGAGAAGTTGGATGATCCATCCTGGCATTTGGGATTACCGGGTAATATTGTGAGTGATATCAAAGCATCTTTGAAATATCCTTCACGCATGTCTTATTTTCAACTGACGCCAGTTCGTCGTCCAACCCTCGAGAAAAAAATCAACCAGTTAAAAAGTGCCGGTGTGGTTTTATTGGTTGGAACAGACAGTGGTATTCCCATGAAGTTTCACAGTCAGAGTACATGGAATGAACTGGATGTTTGGGTGAATAAATTTGGATTTGATCCCATGTATGCCATCAAGGCAGCTACTTATTGGCCAGCAGTTGCGATGAGGGTTGATAAAGATTATGGCACCATCAGTGAAGGAAAGTATGCCGATATCATCGCCGTGAAAGGAGATGTGTTGAGGTATATTGATTTATTGCAGAAGGTTGACATGGTTTTCAAACACGGAAAAAGAATGAAATAATATGAAGCATTTTTTCATTGTTCTTTGTTTTTTCTTATCGTCGAACCAAGTTCAGGTATTTGCTCAGCTACCAGTGCCGAGCATTGGCCGCATTGTTCGACATGAAAATATTTCTTCCAGCTACGTGAGTGCGAGACATGTGGATGTCTGGTTACCGGATGGTTATACCTCTTCGAAAAAGTATGCAGTACTGTATATGCAAGATGGACAAATGTTGTTTGACAGCAGCATCACTTGGAACAAACAGGAGTGGGGTGTTGACGAGACATTGTCTGGGTTGATGCAGCAGGGTAAGATAGGTGACTGCATTGTGGTCGGCATCTGGAATGGAGGAGAAAGGAGGCATGCCGAATATTTTCCTCAAAAACCTTTCGAGGCAATGTCAAAGGTTGAGCAGGATCAAGTTTACAATACGTACAGAAGTGGTGGGCAATCCATTTTTTCTGGACTCGCCATTTCCTCAGATGATTATTTGAAATTTTTGGTCAAAGAGCTCAAGCCTTTTATCGATCAAACCTATAGCACATATACTGATCGTTCGCATACTTATGTTGCAGGAAGCAGCATGGGTGGCTTGATTTCACTGTATGCTTTGTGTGAGTATCCAACTGTTTTTGGAGGGGCCGCTTGTCTTTCAACACATTGGCCGGGGTTGTTTTCTATGGATAACAATCCGGTGCCTGCAGCGTTTTTTTCCTATTTGAAAAAAAATCTTCCTTCGCCTCAGCAACATCGAATTTATTTTGATCATGGCACCGAAACGTTGGATGCTATGTATGCATCCTTGCAGTTGCAGGTAGATGCCATCATGAAGGAGAGGGGATATGATTCCAGTCAATGGATCAGCCGTTCATGGCCTGGACAGGATCATTCAGAGCGTTCTTGGAGAAGCAGGTTGGATATTCCGCTTGTTTTTTTATTGAAGCAGTAGGCTTTTCAATGTGTCATCACAGGTAGGTCATGGTAAGATGCGGATTTCTCCATAACCATTGCGCAGTTTTCTGTCCTGCAGAAGATGATTGTAAACTTTTCCTTCATTGAAGTCAAGCACTTGTGCAACGCCGATTCCATTTGCCTCGTCCCATGTGATGAATATCTTATTTTCTCCGATGCTTTCCATGAAGTAGACTTCGTTTTCATATGCTCCTTTCTCATCACCTGCCATTGCTTTCCAATGCATGGTTGAGTCGGTATCGAATGTTAGATGATAAATTGATTCACCGTATATATATTCAATGGTTTTCCCGATGAGGTCTTTGGGGTTTACATTGACTTGTTTGCTACCGGGTGATTTACATCCGATGAATAAAAGAAGGAGTGATAGGTATTTCATGTATCAATCTTTGTGAATTCACTTTAAAACTAATATTAATTCTCCACCTAATCCGGTTTTGATGATTTTTATAAACGTTGAAAGTTTGATATCCTCTACTTTGTTATTGCGCATTGTAAATCTAGTTGTTTATCTGTTGTAAACTTTCAGCATAAAGTGTACCACTAATTTAGTAATTTAAGATAGTGTTTCCCAATTTTTTAACCTAAAAAAAGAAAGATTATGGAAACAAATCAAAGACAGAAGTCTGCAGAGAATT